>Ga0214919_10001870_pt1 | contig 33865 bp, 32 predicted proteins | sample LL1503_MetaG_FD_177994 | JGI IMG/M metagenome (GOLD analysis project Ga0214919, IMG submission 177994) | Freshwater microbial communities from Lake Lanier, Atlanta, Georgia, United States - LL-1503 | ecosystem: Environmental > Aquatic > Freshwater > Lake | place: USA: Georgia | collected...
TTATTACTACACCTAGACCTGAAATTAATGCTTCCTTAACAACCAAAGGATCTGCTTCGCCTTCCGAAAGCAGTATTAAATTACCATATTCTGACATATTTTTATATATCTGGTCTTTTGTCCATTCACCTAAATAATTAGTATTATTTTTATCAAAAGGCGAATCGTGATAATTGCCAACAAAATCAATGTTTGGAATACTTTGATATTTATATTGACCTTTACGAATCTCTACTTTTGCCAAATAAATACTTTTATCACTTTTTGAAGGATTAATACTATAACTAAACAATTCTTCTCTAGCACCATTATGTATAATATTAATTTTTTCTTCTGGAAATCCCCATTTAATATATAAGTTTTTAATATCTTCACTAATAACATTTATATAAATATTATTTTTATTCTCTATAACTTTCATAAAAATATTATTAAAATAACCATCAAATTTTGTCTTAAAATCTGGATGAGTTAAATATGCAAAATGTGATGTATAATAAATTCTTTTACATTTTACATAGGGTGCAACTGTAATATGGTCATCATACATAATATGAATTACATCTGGATTATGCTCATTACATTCTTTAATAATTGAATCATGATTAGGTGTATTTACTATTACAACATTATAATTTCTTTTTTGTAAATTTTCATAATAATCCCAGACTATACGTTCGCAAGCACCCCACGCTGGTGCTGGCAAAGGCATATATCCAGGTGCTATTAAAACTATTTTTGTATCCATTAAATGTATTGTATTTATATTTATAAAATTTTTTATAATTCTATTAATTTTTACAATAATATGAATAATATTATAAACTTAAAACTAAATTAGTTTTAAGTTTATAAAATATAAAAGATATAAAAGAAAAATAAAAATGTATCTAGAACCAAAAAATAAAATAACTCAAAAAGAAGATAACAATAATTATAATATAGAATTTGTTTTTAATTATACTAAAGAAAAAATAATATTATCTCTAGAATACATTTTACTAGAATCAAATAAATATAACAAAGAACTTAAAACAATAATTAAAGAAAAATGTAGTGAAATATCAATTATATTACAAGAATATAATATTATATTATATGATTTTGAAAATGATTACATTATAAATAATATTGATGATTTAATAGTAAATAAAACTACTAAATGCATTATTATGATTGTACCAATAGTATGCAATGCACACATATGAATGAAATATGCATATTTACAACAACTTATTCATAATCTTATTCATCATAGATTTCTTAGTACGTTTTTTAGATTGAGATTTCTTAGTATGTGATTTACTAGATAAAGATTTTGATTGAGACCCTTTTTTGCTATGTTTGTGTCTAAAAGATTTCATACGCCCCGAAGATTTGTGAGACTTGGGACATTTTTCAGTTGGAATTTTAACACGTGTGCATTTATTATAATAATGAAATTTAATACCAGCTCTTTCTACAGGTGTATCATACTTAACGCGCTTGCATTTGTATCCATATAGTTTGTGCTTGGAACCTTGAGTAGTTTCTCGCATTTCAATATAAAGAGTACATTGACCGCGAATTCTCTTGGCATGACAAAGTTCAGTTAGTGCAGAACTAGCAGCACGTTGAGCACTAATTTTAATGAATCGGCCAGTATAATCTTTATGAGAAAATTTAGTTTTGCATCCATCTACATGATAGGCATTATTAATTGTAAAAGATCTTTTTCCTGATTTTTTAAGAGTTGGTGACATTTTTGATTATTAAAATTTATAGTTTTTTATTTTATAAATATTTTTATTATTATATTTTATTATTATATTTAATTAATATTTTTATTTAGAAAGTTATAAAAGTTTTTAAAATTTTTATAAAATTAATATTTAAAATATTTTCTTTAATTTTGTTTAATTTTTTTTAATTATTATTTTTATATAATCTAGATATATTATTGATAATTAAAAAAAATATTAATTAAATATAATAATAATAATAATAATATTACTTAATATTATTTAATATTACTTAATATTGATTAATAATAAATTAAAAAATGTTGGAAAAATGTATATTAATTAGTTTTATATTTATATTTCTTTTTTTATATCTATATATTAAAATTGAAGCATTTTATGGCAATCCTACTGCATCAAAAAAAAAAGTACAAAACACTCCACAATTAAGTGCTCAAATATTATCTGAAATTGCTAGAGTATTAACTATATCAAAAAAAAGAATAATGAATTTAGTTTATTTTGGTGATTATACAGAAGGTAAATTAGCTGTAGCTTTTTTTATTCAAGAACCAACTTCAACTACTGAGGCAAATGCTACAGATAGTGCAATTATGGCAGATACTTTAATGACTAATAAAAATTTTATAATAACAATTAATGGTAAATCAGTTGTATTAACTAAAATTTCAAGTACTAATAAATCTATTAATGCTTATTTTGATAATGCATTTTTAAAAACTATATCTAAATATTCAACTAATAAATACGTTACTATTCCAAATGATGAATCTTTAACAAAATTTTATAAATTAGATTTTGATAAAAATTATAATATTGTACCTAAAATGTAAAAATATAATTGACTTATCCTTAAATAAATGAGTTAAATTATATTTTTTTATTAATGTATTTTATTTTCTAATAACTATAATCAGGTATATGTGAATGTCTTTCAATCCATGATCTATTCATTCCAATTTCTTCAGGGAAATAATCTGTTGTTATATCACGCATATCTCTATCTAAATTTGTTTTTTTATCTTTAGAAGATAGAATGTTTTTATGCCAATTAAATAGATTTAATTCTTCTTGATAAATTTCTTGTTTATCTGGATTAGTTTCATTATCTAATAATTTTTTTACTTTAGCTATTTCTGCTTTATTATCTATATTTCTTCTTTTACCTTCTTCAATAATTTTATTTGTTTTCCAATAATATTTCCTTTTAGAATTATATTGTAATGGTTTAAATTGTGCATAATATGGTGTATCTAGAGATTCATCAGATTCTGGTTTAAAAACCATTATTTTATTTTTATTTTTAGAATATTCTTTACAATTAATAGCAATTGTTTTTGCAATATCATTTTTATCAGAGTCTTTTCCAAGATTAACAAAATTTTCATTATTTGACACATTCATATTTATAAAATATTCTTCTGTCATTTTATTTAATATTTGTAAGGATTCATAGGTAAATATACATACTATAATAAATAGAAGGGATTTCAATATCATTTTTTACAAAATATATACAAAATATATATAATATATATTTTATATTTTATATTTATTTATAAATGAAAGATGTATTATATATATTATATAAAAAAATGAGAAAAATAAAAATAATAAAAAAATGATAATTAAATATAGAAAGGATAAATATATAGAAAAAAATAGACATTATATTTAATAAATATTATATTTAATAAAAATAATAATAATATTTCATTAATAATTACAATTTATTAATAATTATTAAAATAATATTTTGAAATGGGAGATACACCTACACCTACTAAAAATATAAATACAAATGTAAATAGAACACCTGCCGGAATTTGGTCATTTGATAGAAGTAATGAATGGCAAATAAACAAATATCCAAAATGTGATAATACAGAAAACCGTATATCACCATTAAATATAAATACAGATACTATTAAATATTGTAGTATATTCTGTCGTTTATCAATTAATTATAAACCAACAACATGTAGCGTTAGTATGGTTAATAGTATACCTACTGTAACATTTTCACCAAATTGTACTATAAAATTTAATAATGAATTTTTTTATCTTCGTAAAATGACTATTCATTATACTAGTATGCACACAGTTAATGATGCATATTCTGATATTGAAATAATGTTATATCATAATAGAAGTGTAATTAATGATAGTGATGGTGGAGTAATAATATCAGTATTGTTTAATACTGGTAATGATTTTGGTGCTGCGAATGAATTTTTAAATGAATTTATAAATCAAATGCCTGCAAATGAAACAACAATAGAAACAGATGTACCTGTAAGTGATAATTGGTCACCTGAACAATTATTTCCAGATTTATCTAAATCTTTTTATTATTACGATGGCGCTTTACCTTATCCACCTTGTCCTGCTAATTGGACATTTATAATATTTGAAGAAAATGTTGAAATATCTAAAAATATTATTGATACTGTAAAAATTATTCTAGGTGATGGTAAAAAAAATATAAGACCTATACAAAAAAAACCAGCAAATATAGATATATTTTATAATTCAACTAAAAATTTTGATGGTATTCAAGATATTAGTGATAATGCTATTAAGAGTGCTATAGTACCAACTACAACTATAAGTTCTCTTGCATCAAGTAATCCTACATCATGGTTAAAAAAAAATATTTATTCTATTAAAGGAATTATAATTACTATAATTTTATTATTAATGATTTATGTTGCTATAAAATTTGCTAAAGTAATTGTGCAAAACGATTTACTCAACTCTTTCATAATAAAACAGATGCAAAAAAAACAACATGCAGCTTTTGTTGATCAACAATCTGCTGCAGCTGCTGCTCAAGCAGCTGAATATGGAGAAGCTCCCCCTGTAACTAATGTAAATGTCAATAATAATAATAATAATAATAAAAAATAATAATATTTTTGAAGAATATAAAAATATTAAAGAAGAAAATATTACAGATTTAGTTTGTATTTAAAATTATTTTAAATTTTAAATTTTCTATTTTTATTTTATTATATTTATTAAAAATAAAATTTAAAATAATAAATTAAAATAAAAATATAATTTAATATATAAGTAAATAATAATAATTAATATATAAGTAAATAATTAATATCAAATATAATTTTATTAAAAATGAATAATACTAATAACTCTTGTTTTAAAACGTCAGACAATAAATTCAGCAATTGCCCTAGTCGCATGAGCGATGGGCGAGCTATGACTGATTATAGACCAAGCAATTTTATCAATGATTTAATCCGTGCAGATAACAACATCAGCAATTCTCTTCACTATCGAGTATTTCTTCAGAATAATGCTAATGCTTTAATGGACAGACACCGACAAGTAGCATGCCAGCAAAATTGTTGCGGACCTTGTCCAACTACAAAAGAGGGTTTTGATACAATGCTTCCAGAACAATACATGTTTGTCACTGATGGTCGTACTTCTAAAATGGTATTAAATGATGTTAATGGTCTTGGTACTGGTCGTCAATATTATACTTTTGGTCGTCCTAATGAAAAATGTGAAAACCTACCAAGTGCTTGGCCTATTGACCAACAACCTAATAATTGCGCATCACCTATGGATAATTTAAATTATTTAGGTGATATAGAACCTACACCTACTGGTATGAGACAAGCTATTCCAGGTGGAGGTGTAGTTATGTCGCAATAAAATATATATTTTATCTATAAATATTTTATCTATAAATATTTATTTTTTTTAGTTTTTTTTGGTTTTTTTTATACTTTCTAATAAAAATTGAATATTTTAATATATATTATTATAGAAATATAATTTCATTAATATATACAAGAAATGCCTTGCAATTGTTCTGGTGAATGTAAATGTACTTGTACTTGTATTGAAGAGTGTGGATGTGTATGTAATTGCAACAATTGTAAAAATGGTCTTCTGTGTGATTTTGTTCACTATGACTTTTGTGATTATCTTTGCGATTATTGTAAAATTGAAGATTATATTTACAAAGCATATTTACAAAAAACAAACTAATAAAAAACTGTATTTTTATTAATTTAATTTTTTAGATTATTTAGATTTTTTTTATTATAAATATTATTAATTAAATATAAAACTAAATTTATTAAACTTATTACAACAACAAAAATATATCTAGAAACAAATATCTAAATATATCTAAAAATGAAAGTAACAGATATTAAACACTTAGTATTATCAGGTGGTGGATTATTAGGTATTAGTTATATAGGATTAATAAAATATCTTGAGGAGAACTTACCAAAACCTATGATAAAAAATATTAAAAGTATAACAGGATGTAGCGCTGGTGCAATGTTTGGAGTTCTTGTTGCAATTGGATATACATCTGCAGAACTAGATATTATTGCTAAATCAATGAATTTTAAAGAATATATAAATATAAACGCCGAATCACTTATAAATTTTATGAAATTAAAAGGGCTTGAATCTGGTAAAAATATGATAAATTTTATTAAAAAATGCATAAAAGATAAAATTAAAGATGAAAATATTACATTTAAAGAATTAAAAGACAAATTTAATATAGAATTACAAATTGGTGTTACTAATTTAACAAAATCAAAATTTGAAATAATGAATTCAAAGAATACACCAAATATACCAATTCATAAAGCAATTAGTGCATCTATTGCTGTTCCTTTTGTTTTTGAACCAATTGTAATAGAAGATAATATTTATTGCGATGGAGGATTATTAAATAATTTACCTATTGATATATTTTCAAAAGATAATAATATATTTGAAGATGAAAGTAACGAAGATAAGGAAGATAAGGAAGATAATGAAAGCAAGAAAGATAATGAAAGTAAGGAAACTATGGAAAGTAACGAAGATATATCAATTACTAATATTAGTAATATTAGTAATATTAGTAATAAAGATGATAAAATAAAATATTCATCTGTATTAGCTATTTATTTATTAACAGATACTCATATAGTTAATAAAGACAATTATCAATCTATTTCCCTTTCAGAATATATGACTACTATAATACATGCATTATCTTATGAATTTATAAATAAAAAAATTCATTATAATGAAATTATAAATAATTCAAAAGAAAAACATAAAATAATAGTTTTTAATATTCCTTGTGATATTATGACATTTTTAAAAATATCATCATCAAATAAAGATATTGATAATATTATAGACATTGCTTATAAAATAACAAGTGCATCTTTTTGAAAAAGGCAGCTTTTAGAAAAAGCCACGCCAAAAGCAGCTTTTAGAAAAAGCCACGCCAAAAGCAGCTTTTAGAAAAAGCCTCACTAAAACTCTAGAGAGGCTTTAGACTCTCAATTCTAGAACATATTATACAGCTTTTAGAAAAATACTATAATATAAATAAAAAAATCAAAAAATATTAAAATTTATTTTACTTAAGAACAAGGGAGCTCGATGGGCTGAAGCCCTCGAAAGGGAGCTCGATGGGCTGAAGCCCTCGCTTTAGTTATCAACAACCAAAAACTTTTTCATACCTTCTAAACTACGCCCACCACTATATTCCATATCAGAACCATCGTCTTTAAATATTTTAACAGTAGGGTATCCACTAATACTGTATTTTTTTCCAATATCAGGATTTTCGTCACAATCAATCATTGATAAACGCACAGTTTTACCTTTAAGTTCAGGATGTTGTGATTTTTGACCATCTAAAGTATTCATGGCTTTTTCAAAATGAGGCTTAAAAGTTTTGCAATGTCCACACCATGGTGCATAGAACAATGCTACTATACATTCGCCTGATTTAGGTGTTAGATTTGTTTGATTACCAAAATGTTCTTGATTATATTTATAAACATAATAATATGCAACTGCAATAGCTATAATAATTATAAATAGACCAAGCATAGCCATATCATTTTTGCCTCTTCCACTAGACACTGAATTTTTACTTGAATTTTTACTTGAATTATTTGAAGGCATTTATATATTTTATTCTGAATATTTATATTCTTAATATTAATTTAGATTTTTATTTTTTTTTATATATTTATTTTTATTTAGTTTTTATTTTTATTTAGTTTTTATTTTAGTAAATTAAAAAATATATTTAGATTAAATAAAATTAAAAATATAAAATAAATTATGGATAAAATTATAAATAAATATAAAAAAAAATATAAAAAAAATAAGAATAAAAAAAATAAAAACAAATATATAAAAAAAACAACTAATACTATAAAATTAGAACAAAAAGATCATTTAGATAAGATAGAACATATAGATAATACAGATATTACAAATATTACAAATATTCATCATAAAGAAACTATACCTAAACGCATAAGAGAATTAGTATGGACTAAAAACAATGGTGAAGTTTTTTCAAATAATTGTTATGTATCTTGGTGTGAAAATAAAATTAATGTATTTAATTTTCAAGTAGGTCACAATATACCAGAATCAAAAGGTGGTACATTAGAAATAGATAATCTAAAACCTATATGTAGTAATTGTAATCTTAGTATGGGGAATAGATATACAATCGATGAATGGTGCAAGCTTATCAAGTAAATTAAATATAATCTAGTATTTAATTCCTTTAAGTTAAATTATTTTGTAATATTAATTATTACGTATTTTATAAAATTTAAAAATTGATTTAAAAATTACAAAACTATTGTATTTAAAGAATACTTTTTGATATTAATTTTATATTATTTATTGATTAATTATGATGGAAAATACATTAGATTTTATTTTAGGTAGATTTGATAATAGTAATATAGAAAATATAGAAAATAAAGATATGAATCAAAATGCTAATCAAAATTCTAATCAAGAAGCATATATAAATAAATCATATAAAACAAAAAAAAATCAAAAAGATATTCAAACTGATAATACTGTTGAAAATTTAAAATTTGATTCTTTGAATAATAATAATATAGATAAAATATTAAATAATGGATTAGTTAAATTTGAAAATAAAATGCAAACATCTATGTATTTTGTATGTTATAAAACAATGAATGAATTTTGCAATAATATAAAAGCAGCTCATAATATTACAATACCAAAAGAGTTTATTGATAATCATGTAATTACTACTTTACCAAATTTAATAAAAGAATATACTGGTAATTTAAAAAAAAGATGTAAAAAGATAATTAATCTAGATATGATATGTATAGGTCGTAAGCTTGATGGAAAACAATGCACTCGTAAAAAACATAATGATACCGATTTTTGTAGAAGTCATTTTATTAAATTATCTAATGGTCGTATTGATCAACCAGAACAAATTATTATAAGAAATAAAAGAGGTAGAAAGCGTAAGGTTGAATTTGATCCTAGACAATATGATAATGATTATATAACATTATGGGAAGATATTATTAATGGAGAAAAAGTATTAATTGATAATAATAACAATATATATACTTTTGATCCTGAAAAACCTCACTATATAGGTAGAAAAAGTATTGAAAATAAATTAGATATTGCTACTATTCTTAAAGATATTGCACAAAAAAAATTGGATTTAATAATAATTGATAATAAAATAAATATAGAACCTATTATTGAACCTATTATTGAACCTATTATTGATCCTATTATTGATCCTATTATTGATCCTATTATTGATCCTATTATTGATCCTATTATTGATCCTATTATTGATCCTATTATTGATTCTATTCTAGAACAATCAATATTAAAAAATAAAATTGAATTAAAAATTCCCAAGAAACATAAGATTACTAAAATAAATAAAATTATTAAAAATAATTAAATTATGTCTTCTGATAAAGAATTAGAATTGAAAAAAATAAACATGATTAAACCATTGAATCTAGATTGTTTAAAAGACTATATTGAATTAATAATTAGTGAAGATGAAAAAAGTTTTAAAAAATGTTTAGAAAATATCATTTATACATCAAAATTATCAGATTCAAATAATATAGAACTAAATGAAATATTTTTAATTGTAAGGGAAAAATATAAATTAATAAATTAATAACTTAATAAAATTTATTAAAAATGCATTATTCAATATTCAATTTCCATTTTTTTATTATTTTTATTATTTTTATTATTTTTATTAAATTTTATAATATTTAGTATTATAATTATAAATAAGTATCTATATATATAATAATATATATACATGAAATATATCTAGATACTTATTTAATATGATTGATGAAAATTTATTATTTGTAGCTTTAATAACAGTATTTTTAGTATTAATAATTCATAAACAACCATATTTAATAGGTATTATTTTATTGATTACTCTATTTTATTATTTATTTAAAAAAAACTTTACAAATCCAAAAGATTTTTTTTCATTTATTACAAATAAGTTTAAAGAAACATTTGAACCATGTGGAACTGGTAATCTTGCATATTGTGGTGTAAATAATGTAACTAATAGTGATACTACTTTTTTACCTAATATAATAAGAAGTCCAGATCCAAAACAAAATGATACATTAAAATTAGAAGATTATCAAATTGACAAGAGATTAAAATATGGAGAAAAACCAATATTAATTAATGAAATAATAGCAGTTGTACCACCTATTATTGATTATAAATTATATCTAGAAAAAGTAATAAAATTTACTTTAGGAATATATACAGATGATAATATACAAAAAGATTTTTTAGCTAAAAAATTATGCAATAAAATGACAAAAATTGTTTATAATGCATATAATACTATTAATACTAAAGAATATCCTATTAATAATTATACCGAACTTTTGTATGCTGAAAGAGAATTTAATGATACTTTAAATATATTTGTATTTCTAGGTATGAATGATAATGATACTAAAAAATTAGAAAAATTGCAAAAAGAATTTAAAAAGTTAAACGATAAATTAAATGAATTTGTAATAGAAAAAGTTAATTCTATAGTACCTAATGATTATAATATTACAACAAGTTTTTTACCACAAAAAGATGAACCTAAAGGTATAAGTTCATTAGATTATTAATTTATAAAAATACAATGATTAGTTTTTATTTTATTATTTTATTGATTTAAAAATTAAATATTAAATATAGTTATAATATTAAATATAGTTCTAGAAACAAATTATATAATTTAATAATAAAAATAATAATTAATTAAAAATAATAATTAATATTAAAGATATCTATATAAATAAAATGATTATCCCTGTTAGATGTTATTCTTGTGGCAAAGTTCTTGCAAATAAATATGACTATTTTCAAAATGAATTACTTCGTAAAAAATTAGCAATGAATACTACAGAAGATCCTTTGATTATTAATGTAAATGCAGCTGATATTAAAAAAACTATTGCTGGTGAATTAATGGATGAATTAGGTCTTACTAGAATTTGTTGTAGAAAAGTATTATTAACAAGTATTAATATTATTGATGAAATCTAATTGTGAAATATAAAATTGAATTATAATTATCACAATAATATTAATTAATACAATTCATACAATTATAAATTTAATACAATTATAAATTTTTATAATGATTATCCCTGTTAAATGTTATACTTGTGGTAAAATTCTTGCTAATAAATATGTATATTTTCAAAATGAATTAGAAAGAAAAAAAAAAGAATTAAAAATAAATGAAAATGATGATAAAGATCCTTTAATTATTGATATTAATGCACCTGTAATTAAAAAAACTATTGCTGGTGAAATAATGGATGATTTAGGACTTATTAGAATTTGTTGCAGAAAAATAATGTTGACAAGTTTAAACATTGTTGATAACATCTGAATCACGGGATTCAGCCCCTCGAGCTCCCTTGTTCTTAAGTAAAATAAATTTTAATATTTTTTGATTTTTTTATTTATATTATAGTATTTGTCTAAAAGCTGCATAATATGTTCTAGAGTTTTGGTGCGGCTTTTTCTAAAAGCTGCTTTTGGTGCGGCTTTTTCTAAAAGTTGCTTTTGGTGCGGCTTTTTCTAAAAGCTGCTTTTGGTGCGGCTTTTTCTAAAAGCTGCTTTTGGCGCGGCTTTTTCTAAAAGCTGCTTAGGAAAACATTAATCCACACATTCCGCTTTTTATTCTTAAAATATTATAATTAGTAGCATATATATTTATCATACCATCTTTAATACTTTTAGAACAAGTATATTGTAAGGTTGCATTATCAATTTTGCTGAAATTACAACTGCCACTAGGTTGTAGTTTTTCAGGTTGTATTGCAAATGAATATACATAAATATATTGAAGAGTATTACTAGAATGATGTCTATAAGGCTGATATAATCTGAAAAATGTAGCAGGTAAAGCTTCAAATCTATCATTACCATTATATCTTAATTGTATATCTATAAAAGGTTCGATTGTAATTGTACTAGCAGGGATACCATAATTAGATACATTTCCATAGTTATAATAATCATTTGCATTTAATGCTACTGTACTTCTATAGAACCAGAATATTTCTTTTACCGGATGATTAAAAAATAATCTAGCTGTAACATTAACTATATTTTCTGGTACTTGATATGAATTAGATTGTTGAAATTGTTCAATAAGAAAATCAATACTATCTTGTTTTGCAAATTTTGTTCTTTCATAAACATCTAAATATACATAATTGCATATTAACTCAGCTTTACTAATCATAAAAATAGTATTAGGATTTGGTATATTAGTTGTTAATTTATACCAGCATTTATCAAATGTTTTAAATTGTACTATTATTTTTACATCTGTATATTGCATTGATATTAAAGGCAATGCTCTATCTATACTACGACAAAACCAAAATGGTAATGGTACTAAAAGTTTTAATGCATTTGATTGGGTTGTTTTATCAAAAGTAATATTTTTACCTACCATAGTATATGCTGCATTTTTTTTTGATATATCATTGGATAATTCCATCCATGTATCTAACATATCACCTGTTATATGATCAATTGGCTCTCCACCCAATTGTAATTCAACATAATCAATCATAAAATTACCAATACCATTAGACCAACTAACATCTTCATTTAATTCTGGTAATTCAATTTCTATTAAAATATCACTTAATAAATCACCTTTTTTATCAATAATACAAGTAACTCTTTTACCAAAGTCTGGCGCTTCTGTAAATATTTGGCGAATTGGTTCTACTGAAAAATTTGTACATCTTCTATATACAGTTTTAAAATATGAAAATTGAGGATTACCTATTAAATATGTATCTTGATTGCCTCTAGCTATTAATTCTATTAATGTTCCTGCACCCATTTTTAATATTTATTTTATATCTAGTTAATATTTATTTAATATTTATTTTATAATTATTTATTACTATATATTATTTTTTACTTTTATTTATTAACTTTTATTTAATATATATTAATTTATTTCTTTTTAAATAATAATTATAATAATTTTATTGTATAAATAATTATTTATAAAAATATTCTAAAAGTATTCTAGAAATACTTTTAAAACTATTTTTTTAAACTACTTTATAAAACTACTTTATAAATAATAAATTCAATGGCTGCTGCATTTATAAATAGTTCAAATAGTATGATAACAGATATTAAAGAGTTTTTATTAAATGAAAATGAAACTTTAATATGTTCTGATTATGAAGGTACATTACCAATAGCACAAATTCAAAAATTTGTAGAGTTTGCTTCAACCGAAGGAAAACAAGTAATTTATTTGGGTGATATTTTTGATAATACATCAAAATGTGCTAAAGATAGTAATGATAATTTATGTTCTCTTAAAATTCTTAAATTACTTATTGATAATCCTAGTAGAAGTCGTTATGTAGTAGGAAACCGTGATATTAATAAAATTAAACTAATACCTCTTTTGCAATATAAAAATGGTGAAAAGTGGTGGCATACACCTGTTCAGCCACCTGTTCAGCCACCTGAACGATCTAAATGGAAACTTAATAATGCAACTCATACAAAATGGGTGAAAAATAATAAAATGAATAAATCTAAAATATCTGTAATACCTGAAATAAAAGATGTTTATATTGATATTGCAGTTAAACTTATAAATACTATGAATGATAGTCCAACTAATATTTGGAAAGATGAAACAATGAAAGATTATATACCATTTTGGTCAAATAAAAAACCAAAAGAATTAGATTATTGGCTCTCAGGTAAATATATCGATAAAATGACTAGTTTATATGAAAGATTTGTAAGAATATTTGGTCTTGATACTGTTATTGGAACAATGTCTGCTGATACTATATTAACTGGGATACCTAATGAATTATTTCCAAATGAAATAAATAATATAATAGAATTAATAAAAGCTAAAATAACATATAAAGATAAATTAATTGCAACACAAAAAGCACATCATGGTATATTAGAAGAAATTCAAGAAGGCAAAAAAGGTAAATTAGTCGATATGAAAGATGATAACATTTTAAATTTTGAAATACGTTCTGCAATTGTATTTACAGTATTTATGCGTATGTTAGATAAATCATTATTTATTGAAAATTTATCAGATAGACAAAAAAAAACTGAAATAAATAGTATTGATGGATATTTATGGAAATATTTAACTACAGCTGCACCTGCTTTATATGCAAAAACTGAAACTGAATTATTGTTATTTTCACATGGTGGTGTTACTAATGATTTTATAAAAACTGATAGTTTAACTATATTACAATCACCAGATATTGATTGGGAAAAAGTTCTAAAATCAACTACAAAAGTACAACCATTAGGTGAAGATAAACAAACTGCATCTACACCAGATGATATAATAAAAAGTATAAATGATTATAAAGATAAATATTTTAAAATATTATCTAAATGTTTTAATACTTTTAATGAGTCTAGTGTAACTATTAATAAAGATTTAATGATATTATTAGCTATTTCAGCACCAGCAGAAAATAATATTGAATTATTTGAAAAATATACAACTAGTAGTTTTACACCAATACAACCTAAAAAACCAAAATCAACTAATTTATCAATTAAAGGTAATACACTTAAAATATATAGTTTTTGGGGTCATGCATCCATTTGCTTTGGGTATGGATTTAAAAAAGTAAATGAAAATATGTATTATATATGTACTGATTTATCTGCATCTTTATATAAAGAGTCAATATGTGGTAACGTATATAATGAAAATAATTTAAATTTAATTATTAAATATAATAAAAGTAATCAACTGTTTTCACTTAGTCTTATTGGTCTAATTTCAATTGATAACAAATTTATTGCAAATGTAGATGATAAAACAAAAACATCATATTTTTTTAAAGATTCAACTATTGATAATATATTAAATGGTACTCTTGAAAAACAAGATGGTAAAATTAAAGATAAAAGAAAATTTCAATTAATAGTAGTAAATAATAAAATGGTTGATAAAATAGATGAAAATGGAATGAAATTATCCGTAAATCAAACAACAAATAATATGAATGATGATACTTTTTTTAAAAAAGATACATATAATACAACTTCTACAAATTTAGCTAATCCCGATTTTGAAATAGATTATATTTATAATGGTGATATAGAATATAATGGAGAGAAATATGAATTATTTTCATATTTTAATTTTGAAGATAAAAAAAGAATACTAATTTTAAATAAATCTGGTGGTAAGGATATTAATTTTATTTTAGGTGATACAGTTCCATTTGGTAATGCAGAAACTGCTTTATTATTTGGTGGATTTCGTAAAAACCTTTCTATACACAAATCTAAAAAATCTAATAAAAATAATAGAAAATATAAAACAAAAGATAGATTATATAAAAAATCAAAACAACTTGTTTCTAAAAAAAATAGAAAAAATAAAACTAATAAAAAATAAAACTAATAAAAAATAATTTTCTTTTAACATTTTTCTTTTTTAGAATTTTATATAAAACTAACAAAAATTGAATAAAAAATCACATTTTTTATAATTGCGGTTTCTAATCCACAGATTAGAATCCATAACAAAGTATTAATTCTTGTCTATCTTTACGATAAGCACTGATATTGATATTATACATATTTTACTATATAAAATAATATGTAGAAAATTCTATATTTTACATATTATAGGTGTTAAATCACCAGTGTGAAATTTCACACAACTGTATTTTTAATAATCATAAATATCATTTACAAAATATACAATTACTAATAATACATCCCACCAAACCCATTTTTTTTATTCAAAATCATTATTTGTTATTTCAGGAAAATCTTCTATTAAAAAAGATGTATTTACATTTTTTTTTGGAATTAACGTTCCATAATCTTGTTCTTCTTCTTCTTTTAGTTCTTTTCTTATTTCATTTAAATTCATACCTTGTAATTCTGGATAAAAGATAGTTTTAAAAGAATTATCTTTTTCTTTAAATATTAGTTTTTGTGTTTTTATAACTTTATTTTTCTTTTTATTTACTTCATGTTTTTTTATTAAAATTTGATTTTGATTATTAGTATTTTGATTAGGAGTATTTTTATTTTGATTATGAATACTAGTATTTTGATTATTTGAATCTATATTATTAGCTATCATTGTTTGTTTTTTTATATATTTTAATACATTTGGATTATTTGCTCTTAAAATATTAATATTTGCAGCTTTCATTTTATCGGATATTTTTTTACTAATATATAAAATTTTATTACCAATTTTTTTTTCAATAATATCATTTTTTTGTAAATTACCAGCAGTTCTAGATGCTATTCCTTTATATACTTCTTCTCGCGTTCCAACTATTTTAATTTTACTATTATCTAAATTATTTAAATTATCTAAATTATTTAAATTATCCATAATATCAATATTAAATATTATATATAAAAAACAATATATAAAAAAACGAAATAAATATAAAAATAAAATAAACTAAACTAAACTAATAAATAAATATACATAATTATTTATATTTTATATATAAAGATATATTATCATAAATATGGTAATACATAATACATAATATATATTGTAAATATATTATTTATAAATATATTGTAAAAAATGGATATAATATCACAAGATATTATTTCTAATGACAATACTGTATCATGGTTAGAAAAATATAGACCACAAACTTTATCTGAATATTATATATCAAAACAACAATTAGACATAGTAAAAAAATGGATAAAAGATTTTAGAAATAGTACAAAAGATGCAAAACCATTTCTAATACTTTATGGATCAACTGGTATTGGTAAAACAACACTTGCATATTTAATTCTTAAACATTATAATTATGAAATAATTGAATGTAATGCCAGTGATATAAGAACTAAAAAAACTATACGTGAAACAATTGGTCAAATTGGTAATATTTCTGTTTGTATAGATGAATATAATAATTTTAAAAAAATTGCTATTATTATGGATGAAATTGAAGGTTTATCTGGCGGTGAATCTAGTTCTGTTCAAGAAATTGTTGATATTGTTACAAAAGATAAAGATTCTAAGAGTATTATAAGTGTTTGTCCTGTTATATGTACATCTAATAGTATTAAGGATAAAAAAATGCAACCATTAATAAAAAATGGTATTGTTTTAAATATAAATAAACCATCAATAATATTTTGTAAAAAAATTATAGATAGAATATCTAAAAAAGAAAATTTTAAAGTTCCTAAATCTGTAAAAAATAATATAATAAATAAATCATATTTTGATTATAGGCAAATAATTTTATTATTATTTGAGTTTTATCAAAAATTAAAATTATCTAGTATAATAAATGAATCTCAAATACTTTGTCTAGATAAAGACGATAAAGACGATGAAGTAAATGATAATATAAATTATGACAATAAAAAACAAGATAAAAACAAGAAAAAGAATAATAAGAAGAATAACAATAATAAAAATAACAATACTATTATATTAGAAGAGGTAATTATTATAAAACAAGATACCATAAAATTTTATGATGAAGATGATGAACATTTTGATATTATAAAACAAATTTCTAAAGATTGTGATACACCATTAGATAAAATAAATTATTTTTTAACAAACAAATCAAATTTTGAAGATATTTCTTATATGTGTTCATATGATTCAAATCTTTATTATATGAATTTGTATATTAATATAATACCAATAATAAATGAAATACAAAATAATTCATTAGCAAATAATTCATTAGCAATTACTTCTAATAAAAAAAATTTAATAGAATTTAATAAATTTTTATATAATATATATAATTTATTAAAAGATGCAGATTTATTAAATAATTCCATATTTTTAGATAAAAATTGGGATTTATTAGATTATTTTGATGCATTTGGTTTTACATTTCCTTTAACATTACTTTATAATAAAAATTTATTAAATAATTTAGTAATTTCTAAATTTAATTTATGTCATCATACACAATATAATTTTATGAGACAAGAACAATCAATAATAAGAAAAAAAATTAATTTAGATTATAATAAAACTCATAATATTGATTTAATTAATATATATTATAATATAAAAAGATTTATGATTAAAAATAATGATAATATAAATATAAGTAATTCTAGATCCAAAAAAAAGAAATCTGTATCTAGTACTGAAGATAATAAATATCATATAGATAAACTATATATAAAAATAGTCAATAAAATTGATGAATTATTATCGTGAAATATTAATTTTTAATGTCATCTTATTTTAATATTATTTTTATATGAATTTATTACAATTAATCATTTTCATTTAATAGTTCTTCTGCCATATCTATTTTATTCTGAGCTTTATCTATTTTATTCTGAGCTTGTTTTTGTTTATCAGATACAATTTTTATATTCCATCTTTCAGTAATAGTATTGGTTTTACTAATACTTTCCATTATTTTATCAAATATTTCTGCTTCTTCTTTAAGTTCATTATATAATACTTGTGTAACATTTTCTTTTGAAAATCCTTTTGACGAATAAACTGCTTTAGATTCTAGTTTTTTTCCTTTATAACTTCCACCTAATTTTACATTATTTATTTCATTTGCTCTTAAATATGTACTCAATGTTTCTGCTAAATTTTTTTTTGTTTTATTTCTTAATTTTATTGCTTCTAATAATACTTTTATTTCTTCATCAATTTTTAGATATTGATGTAATGCAATATTAAATACTTCAATATTTTGACTATCTATTTCTATATTATTATTTTCTGATGTTTTAATAACATTTTCGACAATATTTGATTCGTGCAATTCACATGAGTTATTTAAATTTTGTGTTGTAGCTTCAATAATATTATCAATAACTGTTTCAACATTATCCATTTTAAATATATAATGAATTAGTTTAAATAGTTTAATTACTTTATATAATTGTTATTTAATTTTTTGTTTTTATATTAAAATTTATTTATATATTATATTTTATATTTTAACTTATATATTTTAATTTATATATTATCTTTTTAGTAATTTTTAATATTTTTATAATTTTAATAATTAAATAATTTAAAAATTGAAAAAAAAATATATCTAGAAATAGAAATATAGAAATCTAAAATAATAGTAATTTATTTAACAATGTCTAAAAATAATAAAATAATAAAAATAAATAAAAAATCATTAATTAGTAATATTATTATTGAAATTAGAGCCAATCATATTAAAGATTTAATTGAATCAATATTAATTGAAAAACAAAATATTATTCCTATAGAATGGATAGATGAAAAAATAAGAATAGATTGTATTCAAAAAAAAAAAGATTATATTATTAATGATGAAATTAGAAAAGAATTTTTAATTAGTTTATTCATGAAAGAATGTAAAAAAGATACAGCAAAAATAATTTCTGAATTATAAATAATAAATTATATATTATAAATTATTATTTATTTGCATATAAAGATAAATTTTATATTATATATAATATAAAATTATATATAATATTATATGATACATAATACAAATCTATAATAAAATGAATAATGAAGATAAAATTAGATTTGCTAGATATAGAAAAGGATATATTTCAATTAAAGAAGATGAAGAATTATTTATAAAAAAAAAAAATATAAAAGAAAATAAAACACAAATTTTAGGTTATGTAAGTAATATAGATATTAAAAATGAAACTCTAATTAGTCAAATAACACAAAAATCTAAATTAAATTGAATTAAATTAAATTGAATTAAATTGAATTAAATATTATTTTTTACAACATAATATTCTTTTAAAAAATGAAGGTTGTTTTGTATTATTTATTTTTTTATTATTTATTTTAAATTTACCATTTTTTAAACTTATAAAAAGATCAATTAAAAATGGTACTGAATCTAATGCTGAGATTAATTCATTTTTTTTATTTTTGTCCAAATCAATAATATATTCTAATTTTTCATTAATAAATTTTGTAAATGTTTGTATTATAATATTTTTTTTTTCAATATTTATAAGATAAACATTTTTATTTACTAATATCATTAATATATCAGTTATTGTACATATATTAACTAAAAGTTTTTCGGAATTATATTGTTTTTTAATAATAATTGTAGTTAATTTATCGATAAGAGAATGTACTATTTGTCCTGAACTAGCAAATATTAAATCATTATCATATTCTTTATAATTATCGATATTTGCAGTTTTTGCAGTTTTTGCAGTTTTTGTAGATTTTACATTTTTTACAGTTTTTGTAGATTTTGGAGATTTGTCAGTATTAACATTATGATTATGTTTATGATATATATTTTCATCTTTTATATTATTTTTTTTATTAATTTTACTACAGATAATTATAATTTCTATAATATTATTTATAGATAATAAAAATAGTTTTTCATCATGTTTAGATAAAAATAAATCAATAGTAATAATTCTAGTTAATGCTTTAATTACTGTTAATTTTTTATCTATTTCATCTAAAGTATGGTAATTTTCAATAATTTCCATAGCTTTTACTATTATAATAATATAATTTTTACGATCTATAGTCATATAACGTATATAATCTTGTAATTTATTATATAAATAATCAATTTCATCAATTTCATCAATTTCATCAATAATATTATGTTTTTTTTTATTATTTTTAGAAGACCTTATATGTCTATTTTTTTTATTATATTTAATTGGTAATTGTAATTTTGCAGTATTTATATAATTAATGTCTGAACCTATATTATTATAACTCATTTTTACAATATTTTCATTAATAATATAATCATTAACATTATTATCATCATTATCATTATCATCATCATTATAATTATCATTATCATTATAATTATTATGATTATCATTAATATTAGAATTATCATTAAATATTAGAAGTGATTTTGGTATAATTTTACTTTTTTCAATTATTATATCATTACATTCAAAATTTGAAATTGTATTATTTAAATAATTTATAATTTCTGTTTTGTTTTCTTGTATATTTTCTTGTATATTTTCTTGTATATTTTCTTGTATATTTTCTTGTATATTTTCTTGTATATTTTCTTGTATGTTTTCTTGTATTAATTTTTCTTTTATTAAATTTTTTTTTATTAAATTTTCTTGTATTAAATCATCAATATTAATTTCATTTTTATTTTTAATAGTATTCATTTATAATAATATATATTTATCTATTTATCTATTTATCTATAATATAAAAATATTATAATTAAAAATAAAAATATAAAAATATAAAAATAGTTTTTTATTGTTTAACTAAAAATATTCTCCAAAATATTTGTGCATCTGATTTACTAAAAATATATTTTTCAACTATTGAAGGTGTAATTGGAAGCCTATTTGAAATATATTCTTTATGTAAATCTCCACACATAGGTTTCATTGAATGTTCTATGTCATGTTTTTGTATCGTTCTTTTTACAAATGAATTATGATATGTTTTAAATAAATTAACTGAATAAATACGTACTAAGTTTAAAAACCAATTAAATAATTTAATATATATAAATTGATTATTACCTGTTTTAATATCAAATTCATTAATAAATTCATTAATTTTATTTTCTTTTACTAATCTCCAGTAAAGATTAAATAAATTCTTAGTATTCCATTGTTCTACAACAATAGGTTTATTTCCTTTTAATTGTAATAAATCTTTATATTTTTTATTATTAAATTTTGATCTTTCACCATTAATTCCATATACGATATAACCTTGAAAATCATTAGCTTTATTTTCAATTATAGATTCTATTTCTTCAAAACTATGTTTTTCGTAATCAGTAGTTATAGTTGTAATATTATTTGAACATGTTGAATTATCATCATTTTCATTTTTTATAATTTTTTGAAACTTTTTAATTATTTCAGGTAAATATAAATTTACATTATATTCTTTAACTTGATTTTTGTAATTAGATACTTGAATTTGATTAATCATATCAGAACCAAGTTCTTTAAAATATTGTCTAATAATTTCTTCATTATCTAAAGAATATACAGTATTTGAAATTTTTTCATATTGTTCTTTTGATAATTGTTCATTCTTAAATCTAAATACAGCACATAATGTATTACAATTTCTTGTAATTGATGATATTACACGATTTTCAGGATGTTCAATATTAAATACAAGTACTGTATCTCGTATTAATTCTTCTGGAATATTTTGCAAATTTGCATTATTAATAGTATTATTTTCTTCAAACATTTCAGAAAATGTTTTTATACTATTAAAACTTCCTGTACCTACAACTTTACGTGTTGAATATGTAAATTGTTGATTAAATTTAATTTCAATATTAGTATTTAATAATTCTTTATTTATATCATCTAGATTCATATCGTCTAAATTCATAGAATCTTGATTATCGGTAATATCATTATTATCTTTTGGAGAAGTAATTGCTGTAATACTATATTTATTCAAACTAGGATTATATGTTAGCATAGTACCTTCTGAAAATTTATATAATCTATATTTTGGAACTTTATTTTCTAGAAAATTAGTTTCCGAATTAGTCTTATCAATTTCATAAGTTTTACAAAACTCATCTAATTTAACTGCTTTTGGAATACCTAGAGATATAATTCGCATAATGCTAGTATCTAATAACATATGTCTGCAAAGTATTGTAATAGGTTCTGTAGGTTTATATCCTAATAAATCTTTTGAATAATATAATAATGCAATATTTTCACTAACAATGCGTCTTTTAATTCCAAAATTATAAAATAATTCATAAAGGAAATATTCAATAAACGATTTATTTGCATTATTAACTTGCTTAATATCAGTTTGTTCAATAAAATTTAAACATTTATATTCATAATCTGCTTTATTTTTACTATATACAATATAAGCATCTGCCATATATTTATAAAATTTATCTACCAAATCATTAACAAATGTAAATTTATGTTCTTCAACAATAGTATTTGATGTTTCCATTTTATATTATATATTAAATTATCAGTATTTGATTTATATTTGATTTATATTTGATATGTCTTTTTTTATTTAATATAAAATTATTAATTTTGTAACTTATATATATTTTAATAGTATTATTTGTTTATATTTCAATTTTTTTAATTTAAATTTATCTATTATAAATAAAAAAATATAATTGATACAATAATAGTTATATATATACATTCCATAACGGATTTATTATAAAAAAAATCTATTATTGTATCGTACCCTTTTATTTTACATTTTGAATTTTCAGAATCTTTTATATTTTTTGATAATCTATTAATAATAAAAAGAAGACCAAATAATGCAAATGTAAAAACTAATATATAGCTAGAACCAATTATAGGTAAATTTGATAAAAATTTATTTGCAGGAACAAATATATTAACTATTCCAACAATCATTAATAAAGAACTAAGAATTTTACCATTAGTTATTCTCCAGCCTTCTGATAAATCACATTTTTTTTTACTTTCAATAGCACTTATAAATTGGGTAAAATATATACATACTAATGTAAATAATAAACTATATATAATACGTATTATTGTAAAAAATGAAAACATTTTATTATTAATTATTTGAAAAAATATTTATAATTTATTATATATCTAGATATATATTATTATTTTTATTTTTATTATTATTTTTAATTTTATTAAATATTAAATATTAAATATTTAACATTAAATATTATATATCTAGATACATAAATAAAAAATGAAATAAAAGATTGTAAAAAATTAATACATAAATATAATTAATTAAATTATCCATAAAATTAACTAATAATCTTTAATTCATTAACAAATTGGCTAGTACCTTCCAATTCATTTTGTATTTTGTTTAACATTTTTATAATTTCGGTACATCCTACTTTAATAATACTATTAATCAATTCATCTAGATTATCATTTAAACCTTGTATTGAAAACATGATTTTTTTTTCCAATGGATGGGGTTTCTTGTATCCAATATATTGTAATTTACGTTGTTCTTTAGGTAATGAAAAATCAGCATAAAGCATAGATAAATGAGATTGAATAATATTACCCAAAGTATCATCTTCATCATTAACAATTATATCATATCCGCCATTAAATTTATCGGAAATATTAACTTTAATTGCATTTTCATTTTTTGAAACTAAATTACTAATAAAATTATGAATCTTTTCCTTGATAATATTAATGGCACGATGAAATATTATTAATGGTGGTATAACACCTACAGATTCTATAGAAAATGTAAAAACATTTGCTTCTTCTTTTTCATTAGTATAGTAAAATCTAGCTCTTTCAGTTAATTCAAACCTTTTTGTTAGTTTTTCTTTAGACATTGCTGTAATATTTTTAACTTTAGCAATTTCATTTTGACTATCAATATATTCTTTAAGACCATTTATAGCTTTATTTGGATCAATTGTATTTACATAAGATGCACATGAATTAGGATTATAATGACCGTTTTCACTAGCATTACTAATACTAGCTTTACCTTCAATATGAAAATGCATTACATCTTCACCTGTATTTAATTTATTAAATACTTTTCCCATTTCATTAACTACTTCTTTAGATAAATTTTTTTCCGGTACAAAATATTTTGGCTTTAATCTATCAAGCAATATATAATCGCCAGTTATTGCATCAGGAGGAAAAAATCGCTTTACTTCATCTCTAGAAAGCATTTTGTTTGTTGATATCTTTTTAATTTCAAAATGTTCAGTAGTTATTGAAATTATAGAATTAGTATTATTTGAAATTTTAATTATAAATAAATAATCATCGATATCAAATTTATCTGGATTAGGTACATTAATCGGTACCATAGATAAACGATGTAAAATATATTGATTATGTAAAGGAGTATCATTAGCTAAAACTTTTATATCACAAGAATCATATGGTTCTGTTCTAAATCCTACAGTATTTATAGATGCAGTCATAGTGCGTCTTATAGCATTCGATGTTGAAACATCTACATTAGCTAATTCAAACATTACATAAGTATTATGTTTATCCCATGTTTTTGCATATGGATAACGAATATTAGTAATATGGTGAGGCTTAGATTGTTTTTTTGTTTCAGACATTTTATTTTTTAAGTAGATTAAATTAATTTAATTATATTAATTATATTAATTAATTATATTAATTAATTATATTAATTATATTAATTATTTTAACTATATTTATAACTACTACTAATTATTATATATAATTTTAAGTTAAAATAATTATAATTATAATAATTATATTTTTGTATTTTTAATTTCAATTTTATTATTTAATAATTTTAATTAATATTTATTGTGTATAATTTATAAAATTTGATTCTATTTATTACATAATAATTAAATTAAATTAAATAAAATAAAATAAAATAAAAATTGTTTAAATTGAATAATTATAATAATAAAACTTTTATATTATTATATAAATATTATAAATAATGTCTCAGGGTTCTCAAAAAAATTATTTATTTGTTAGCAATCAATGTCAACATTCTAAGAAATTATTACAAAAAATACAATCTACAGCTTTATCAAATGAAATACAAGTTATTAATATAGATGATAAAAGAGTTCAATTACCATCATTTGTACAGTGTGTTCCAACTTTATATATACCATCTAAAAGACAAGTTATAACAGATAGTCATTTATTTCAATGGATAGATGAAACTATTAAAATGGAATCTATTAATAAAGATAAAGTTAGTATGGCTGATATAACAGGTGATGCAAGTATATTGCCATTCCAAATGAGTGAAATGGGTAATGGTTTATCAGGCACAGTATATTCTTTTATAGAAGAAGAAAAAAATGATTTAATAAATCAAAATTATTCTTTTCTACAAGAAAGAGATATTAATAAAATGCCTGATTTTACAAAGTCTGATGGTGTGTCTAGTGGTAGTACTACTAATTCCAAAATACCAGCACCAAAAAAAACAGGAGGTAATACTGATAATGCATATGAACAAATGATGAAATCACGAGGTGCAGAAATGCAGAAAAGAAATCCACCTCAAACACCAACTTTCAGTTCGCCCTACTAAATAAGTTTTTTCTAAAAACTTAAAGTTATGCGTATCAGTTTAACTTTTATTTTCTCATTTTTTATTAATCTAATAATAATTAATTATATTATCAAAATCAAATTTTTTATCTAATATATACTATATAATTTATATTAATCATCAACAATGGATTACACATATATTGATTATTTCAATTATTATCTTAAAGAGTATCTTAGTGAGCTTGTAAATACTTTTCCAGAAACAAGAGAATCTATTTTATCTAATTATAGATCTCTTCTAGAAGGAAAAGATGATAAAAATGATATTTATGCTAAATGTTATTATACTAAGATTAATAACTTTTTGCAAAAAATCTCAACTAAAGACATAACATTATTTGATACACCTAGTAAAATTTTTATTGAAGGTGTAGATTTATATGACATCTGGAATAGTACTAGTGCAACTGAAGCTAATAGAACTGCTATCTGGAAATATTTGCAAATACTTATGATTCTAGGACGTAGAATAATTCCTAATCATAAAGAAATTGTCGATATTCTTAATAAAGTTTCTAATGGTAATATTATTGTTCCTGCTAAAGTAGAAAAAACTCTTACTAGTGATAGTAAAGATGAATCTGATGAAACCCCTAGTGTTTTTGGTTTAGGTGATATAGCTTCTAGTCTTGGTGGTTTTAGCAGTCTTATGAATGGTTTAAATAAAGGTGGTGAAGGTGGGGGATTAGGTGGTTTAATGAGTGGTCTAAGTGGTTTGATGAGCGGAGGTGGAAGTAATGATACTGAAAATACTCTTGGTGGTTTAGGTAATTTAATGACTGGTCTTACTGATATGTTTTCTAATCCTGAATTTACGAATGCAATGTCTCAATTATCACAACAATTCACACCATCTGATACTAATGAAAATACTGATGAAAATACTGAAGGTAATACAGAAGAAAAATGTTCTGAAAATTGTTCTGATGAATGTAAAGAATATTGTAATGAAGAATGTAAATCTAATGATAAAAAAAATAATACATCATCAACAAATAATCAACCACAAACAGATAAACCACCACAAATTTTTAACAATCAGTTATTTGGTGATTTAGCAGAAGAAATTGGAAAAACTTTTAATTTTGAAGAGATGGAAAAAGATGGTAAGCCTAAAAATATTGGCGAAGCAATGAGTCGTTTCATGTCTGGTAATAATCCTTCTAAACTTATGGAACTTGTTGGTAAATTTGGCGGAAAACTACAAGATGAAGTTAAAAAAGGTAATATTAATCCTGCAGAACTTCTTAAGCAAACCATGAGTGCTGCAGGCGGTGGGCAAAATCTTCAAAATATGATGAATAACCCTAAGATGCAACAACAAATGAAACAAATGCAAAAACAATCAGCATCACCTACTAAAGATAGACTTCGTGCTAAACTTGATAAAAAAAATGCAGAAAAAACTGAATAAATTATAATACAAAAATATTTTATATAATTTTAAAAAATTTATGAAAATTTTAACTAATTTGAATTTTTATTTTTTATTTTTCATTTTAATTAATAAATTAATTAATTTTGAATTTTATTTTAATTCTAGAAATATAATATAATAATATAAATATAAATAAAAAATATAAATAAAAATGCAAATACCAATTACAAATTATGATATTACTTTACAAGATGTATATGAAACTGTTTTTGGTTCAATAATTATTATATTTGGATTAGTAGGAAGTATTGTACTTACAAATAAAATTATAGGTTTAGTAGTAAATAAAAATAAAAATATAGATAATAGAAAAATTAATATTTTTTTATTTTGCATACATATTATTTTAATTTTATTATTTGTAATGCTTATTAGATATATATCAAAAGAAATTATATCTAATGAACTTATTCTTGATAGTATATTTAGTTTTTTTGGACCTACTATAGCAATTTCATCATTGTATTTTGCATATAATATTAAATTAATACTAAACTACCAATAGTATTAAATTACATATTAAATTACATATTATTATAAATATTAATATTACTAAAAATAAAAATATTTCTAGAATAGTAAATTATTTAGATTATTATTAATATCATCAATTATTATATCAGTTATAACATTACTTGCATTATTATTTATTCCATCTTTTATAACATCTCTAATATTATTACTATTACTATTACTATAATAATTACTACCACTGCTACTACTTTTAAATTCTTCATTTAAAATTGTTTTCTCTTCTTTTACATTTATAGTAGAATATGATAAACTTTGACTAATATCTGATAATGAATAATCATTCTCTAAAATATTTGCAAATGTTAGTTCATCAGGTTTTAAATCAACTTTGAAATTTATTAAATTATTTTTATTCATTGTTTTCATTTTATCTAATAATTCATTTTCTATATTTTTATTTATAATGTTATTTGATGTATTATTATCATTTATTCTATTAAGAATCATTTCAATACTAGATAATTTTTCTAGAATTATCATTTGATTATCTTCTAAATTTGTTATTCTAGAATTAATATGTGTATTTAAATCATTAAAATTTTTATCAATATGTTTTAATGATTGATATATATCTTTAATAAATGTGAAAATATTCAAATTATTAATAGGATTTGACATTTTTCTAAATTATAATATAAATTTATTTGCAAAAATATATTTTTTATAAATTATTTATAATATATAATCTATATAATCTTTAAAATCTATATATTTAATAATATATATAATAATAAAAAATAAAACTAATAAACCTAATAAAAAACTAAAGTAATAAAAAACTAAAGTAATAAAAACTAAAGTAATAAAAACTAAAATAATAAAAAATAAAATAATAAAAAATAAAAACAAAATCAAAATGTATATTTTATTTGGAGCTATATTATTTGTAATAATAATATTATTTGGTAGTACATTGCTAAAATTAATTACTTCAAATACACCAATGAATTATCAATCAGGTACTATATGGTTTGTATCTCTATTATTAATAAATATAATAATTGTCAGTTTTTTATTTTATTATACTAATTATAAAGCTAATTTACCAGGTGATAAAGGTATTCCTGGTCCTATTGGTATAAAAGGAGGAAAAGGCGGTGATTGTAAATTTTCAGATCCTAAATGCGAATATTATGTACCTATTAACACTTACATAGGAACATCACAACCATAACATACATCTGATGCTGTTTGTTTTTTTACTAATCCTGATGTATCATATTGAGGACATGAATTTATAATTTGATTTAATTGAGGTTGTGTAACAATATTATTTGATCCTAATGCATTAATTAATCCTATTTGTTGTTCTGGTGGAAGGTTATTAATCAAATTAATTATTTCAGGAGGTACAATAACATTTGCTTTAATTTTATTTTTATCTTCTTGAAGTTTTTTCATTATAATATTCATATTACGTTTTTGTGTATCTGTATAATCTTTTAATTTATTTTTGTTCATTTCTCTATTAATAATTGTAGATTTATCAATATCCATTTGCATTTGTTTTGATCTTTGTTGTAATCTTGTAATACTATCGCTTTGCGTTTTAATTTTATTTAAATAATATGAATCTTCTTGATCACTAACTAATTTAGAATATATTGGTGAATTTAGCTTAGATTTTTTATTTATATTATAATATTGTCTTATACAATCATCTGCTTTTTTTAAATCTTTAACACTATTATTTTTTACTACACAAGCAACTACTTTAGATACTTTACCAGTTGGTAATGCATTTTTAGTATTAGTACTAATAAAAGTACCTGTATAAGGATTAAAATATATTGCCCAATAAATACCATCTATATTAGATTCAAAAATTTTATCACTTACAGTCCAATCTCTCATTACTTTAACACAATGTTCAGGAACACAAGCAACATTTCTGGATTCTATTATTTTTTGTAAATCTTCTGTTGAATTACAAAACACATGACCTAAAGATAAATAACCTTTTGGTGGTACTGGACTATAAATTTGTATTGGACATAAAGAACCTGTTCCATCAGTTTTATTATTAATACTAGTAATATATTGCAATAAATTATTTATGGTTGGCATTATATTAGTAATTAATGGAATAAATTCTGGTATAGCTGTAACTCTATATGTATCAGATGAAATATTAGATAAAATATAATTAGTATCATAATCTGTTATTGATATATCTAATGAATTAGTATTTGATATTATATTAATATCTGATGGTGTAAAACTTACATATGTTAAATCGTATTTTAAAATCATGTTTTTAATAATATTTATAACTAATCCTATTAAATTTGTAGTATCATTAGTAGAAATACTTGCACTAGTTAAATCTGTATAAAAAGATTCTAATGATACATTTTCAATATTATCATATTTATCTATAATAGTTAATAACGATTTAATATAATTAATATTTGGTGTTAGTTTTAAATATGGTAATAAATAAGGATTATTTGACATATTTGAAATATTTTTAATTTCTGTGCATAGTGTTTTTAGACGTGATAAAATATCTTTAACTGGTAAATATGAAAATAATTTGTTCTGTGAATTTGGATAAGGTATATCATTAGTAGTAATATTTGGACTATATTTAGATATTGTGCTAAGATCTAATGTTTTATAATCACCATTTTCATCATTATAACTTATATATCCTTTTATACCTAAAGGTAAATTTAAATTAGAAGTTAAAGTAATTGGATAATTAAAATAATTACTATTTAAAGTTGGATTTGGTATTATATTTTTTGTTAATATATCAGGTACATAATTATTTAAACTATTAGGTAAAAAACTATTATAATTACTACCTCCAATAGACATTCCTGTTTTTGATGTATTACCTCCAATAGACATTCCTGTTTTTGATTTATTACCTCCAATAGACATTCCTGTTTTTGATTTATTACCTACAATAGACATTGCTGTTTTAGGTTTATTACTAACTTTTTTTTTCTTAACAACCTTAAAACCTTCAATATTTTCATCATTTTCAACATTTTCAATATTTTCAATGGTTTCATCATTTTCAACATTTTCAATATTTTCAACATTTTCAATATTTTCAATGGTTTCATCATTTTCAATATTTTCAAAATACGAACGATTTTTTTTATTATTAATTACTTCACTAATAGGTAAAATATTATCATCAATTTTTATGTTGGCATTATCATATATATCTTTCGTAAATTGTGAATTCAATTCAATCTTATTTTTAATTATTAAATCATTAAGATAAGAAAATGTATCACTACATATTTTCATACTTTCAGATATTTTAGATAATACAATAGGATCTATTCCGATAATGTATTGTAAATAATTATTATTACAATTTGAATTATTATTTGTATAATCAACAATTTTATTAAAACCTACTGGTATTTTAATATCACTACTATTTTTTTTTACTAATAGAGTAAAATCATTATTTTTTGGCAAACTATAATCAGTATTTATACTTACAAAATCACCTAATTTAGCATAATTATCATTATTTATTTTAAGTATTGGTTTATAAAATGATATTGGTTTTATAACTTTTGTTGAATTAACAATATTATAAATATAATTACTCCATGGTGATATTTGCATTTCCGAATTAGGATTATTTAAATCTATTACACTTTGTGCATTTACAGATTTATATTTACTTAATAAATCAATTGCATCTGAATTATTTATACTAAAATTTTCAATATTAGAATTTAATGTACTATATAAAATTCTAAATATGATTATAATAATTATAAATATACAAAAACATATTATTTTTTTTTTTGATATATATTTAGTAATTTCCATTTTTATGAAATAATAATTAATTATTTATAATATATTTATAATATATTTATAAATTTATATTATTCTTTATACAAAATAGATATTTTTATTCTCATAAATTATAATTAGTATTTTATTTTTTATATTTTTATAAAATTACAAAACTAATATAATTTTATAAAAATTTATATATTTTTATAAAACATTACTAATCTGCAGTTATATTAACATCCATATATAATTGATTATTTGCTTGTGATTGTAACCGCTGATTAGCTAAGTCGCGAATCGTACTTGCATCACCTTTTTGTTTTTGATATTGTAAAACTCTAGCTTGATCAGATATTTGAGCACGTGCTTGTCTTTTGTTTTCTAAGTCTTGTATTACAGAATTTAATTGATCTATTTGTTCTTGTTGATTTTGTAATTTTAATAAATATTGTTTATTTTTTTCTAGTCTCATTTTTTCCTGCTTTACTTTATCTTGAAATTCCAAAGTATCACAAATTTGTTGAGTTTTAGTTTGTGTATCAACTAAATCATTTATATTTGGACAAGTATTGAAATCTTGATTATTAGCAGCATTAGTAGAAGCTTTTAATGTATTTACTGTTTTTTGAAAATCTGCAATTTCTGTCTTACTAGGTACTTTATCTAATACTTTTAATGTTGTAATACTAAGACTAATTTTTTCTGATGGGATTGTGTCTGTATTAATTCTAGTTATTGACATTATTATTTTATTTGCAATAATAGGTTCTGTAAAAAATATAAATGCCTTATTATTATCATTATTTGTACTATAATAGTCGTTTCTTATACGATATGTAGTATTTATATCAAATACATTTTGAACATATATTGAATTTTCATAAGAAATTTTTATATTAAAATGAGATTCAGTAACATTTGGACTTCTCATTATTTTACTAATACTAATATCCATTTTTAGTGCATAAATCATTGAATCTCTAGTTTGATTAAAAGTATAACTATCTGTAATAGTATTTGCACTAGCTGGTGTTGATTGTTTTTGTAACATAAATAAAGTATCGTTATAAGTTAAACTATTTGAAATTTTATTATAATCATTCAATAATGGTAAATTTCTATCACCTCCATATATACCATATGATTTCAAAGTAGTTTTTGTAAAACTATTACCATTTGTAAGTGTTAAAACTATTTGAGACGTATATACTATTAAATTATTTTCATCTAGAACTGATATTATTTCATTTAATATTTTAAATTCTGGTGGAGAACTTGATGATTTTGAATTTTTAATATATTTTGTATTCCCATTACCATCTATAAAACTAATTGTTATATTTTGAGAACTATTAAAAACTAATGCTAAAGTATCTATACGATAAATAGTGCTTAATTTAAGTATACATGTATTATTTGTAAATTCGGGAATATTACTTGGATCATTTAATGTTATAACATTTCCATATATATTACCATTACCTAGTAATGCTTGTTCAAATCCTTCATATATATTAACATTATTTTGATATAAATTTGATATTGACTTTGGTATTTTATAAGTTTTTGATTCTATAAAAACTCTATAAATTAAAAATAATATTATCAATAATAATATAACTTTTATTATGTTTGTTAAATCATATTTTTCTATTAATTTATATAATTTATTACTAGACATTTTAATTTATTTTAGTATTATTAATTAATATATATATATATTTAATATTTCTATAATAATATATTTCTATAATATATTTCTATAATATATTTCTTAATTTATAATTAAATAAAAAAAAATAAAAAAAATAATAAAAAATAATTATACTAATTAATTATACTAATTATACTAAAAAATTATATTAAAAAATTATATTAAAAAATTATATTAAAAAATTATATTAAAAAATTATAT
>Ga0214919_10001871_pt1 | contig 33847 bp, 31 predicted proteins | sample LL1503_MetaG_FD_177994 | JGI IMG/M metagenome (GOLD analysis project Ga0214919, IMG submission 177994) | Freshwater microbial communities from Lake Lanier, Atlanta, Georgia, United States - LL-1503 | ecosystem: Environmental > Aquatic > Freshwater > Lake | place: USA: Georgia | collected...
AAGGACCTGATGGAGTAACTGGTGAAATAGGATTTACTGGTCCTAAAGGTAACACGGGTGAAATTGGGTTTCAAGGAGAAAAAGGACCTGATGGAGTAACTGGTGAAATAGGATTTACTGGTCCTAAAGGTAACACGGGTGAAATTGGGTTTGAAGGAGCAAAAGGACCTGATGGAGTAACTGGTGAAATAGGATTTACTGGTCCTAAAGGTAATACGGGTGAAATTGGGTTTCAAGGAGAAAAAGGACCTGATGGAGTAACTGGTGAAATAGGATTTACTGGTCCTAAAGGTAATACGGGTGAAATTGGATTTCAGGGAGCAAAAGGACCTGATGGAGTAACTGGTGAAATAGGATTTACAGGCCCTAAGGGTAACACGGGTGAAATTGGGTTTGAAGGAGCAAAAGGACCTGATGGAGTAACTGGTGAAATAGGATTTACTGGTCCTAAAGGTAATACGGGTGAAATTGGGTTTGAAGGAGCAAAAGGACCTGATGGAGTAACTGGTGAAATAGGATTTACTGGTCCTAAAGGTAATACGGGTGAAATTGGATTTCAGGGAGCAAAAGGACCAGATGGAGTAACTGGTGAAATAGGATTTACAGGCCCTAAGGGTAACACGGGTGAAATTGGGTTTGAAGGAGCAAAAGGACCTGATGGAGTAACTGGTGAAATAGGATTTACTGGTCCTAAAGGTAACACGGGTGAAATTGGGTTTGAAGGAGCAAAAGGACCTGATGGCGTAACTGGTGAAATAGGATTTACAGGCCCTAAGGGTAACACAGGTGAAATTGGGTTTGAAGGAGCAAAAGGACCTGATGGCGTAACTGGTGAAATAGGATTTACAGGCCCTAAGGGTAACACAGGTGAAATTGGGTTTCAAGGAGCAAGAGGACCTGATGGCCTAACTGGTGAAATAGGATTTACAGGCCCTAAGGGTAACACGGGTGAAATTGGTTTTCAAGGAGCAAGAGGACCTGATGGCATAACTGGTGTAATTGGATTTACTGGTCCTAAGGGTAACACGGGTGAAATTGGTTTTCAAGGAGCAAGAGGACCTGATGGCATAACTGGCGAAATAGGATTTACTGGTCCTAAGGGTAACACGGGTGAAATTGGGTTTGAAGGAAAAAGAGGACCTGGTGGCATAACTGGCGAAATAGGATTTACAGGGCCTCGAGGTGATATCGGACCTCAGGGATTTAAAGGACCAGATGGTATAACTGGTGAAATAGGTCCTACAGGTCCTACTGGTTTTAAAGGTCCAAACGGATACTATGGTGATGTTATTATTAGTCCTACAGGGCCTACAGGAAATGGTTATTGGGGTAAAACTGGTTCAGATATTGCTTACACTTCTGGAAATGTTATAATATCCGCACCGCTCATAACTAGTTCTGGAGCAAATATTACAACTACAAATCCATATACAAATGCAGCAAATTTAGGGTTTTATTATTATTACTTTACTACATCGGGATCATTTACTTATACAGGTAGTAGACCATTAACTGTTAATTATATTATCGTTGGCGGAGGAGGAAATGGAGGAGCTTGTTATATTAATCAAAACAATTTTGGTGGTGGTGGACAAGGTGGTCAGGTTATTACTGGTTCATCTCAAATAAATTCAGGAACATACAATATAACTATTGGTGGAGGAGGACAAAATTCTTCATTTAATGGAAATACCGCAATAGCAGGACAAAATGGAGATAATGGTACTCAAGCAGGAAATGGAGCAGGTGGAAATAATACTAGTATTAATGGTGGTGCAGGCGGTAACAATGGTAACGGACCTAATGGACAAAATGGTCCATCCATTACATTTTTAGATAATAACGTAAGTGTAATATGTGTGAGTGGTGGAGGCGGTGGTGGTAATGGAAATGGAGGGTCCCGTGGTGGAGGAAATGGAGGAAAAACTACTGGTCCTGGTTATAATGGGCTAACATATAGTGGTTCTGGTGGCGGTGGTGGTGGTTTTATAAATGGTTTTGGTGCTCCTGGCGGTTTAGGTGCTAGTGGTGTTGTGTTGCTTTATTTTACATATAGTCCTTCATCTTCACAAATAGCCATATCACCTTCTTATATACAATTTCCAGATGGAACACAACAAGTCACCGCATCTTATTGGGGTAAAACTGGTTCAGATATTGCTTATACTTCTGGAAATGTTATAATATCCGCACCGCTCATAACTAGTTCTGGCGCCCAGCCTATAACTAGTTCTGGAGCAGTTGTTTCAACTACAAATCCATATACAAGTGCAACAAATTTAGGGTTTTATTATTATCAATTTACTACATCAGGATCATTTACTTATACAGGTTCTCAACCATTAATTGGTTATTATATTATCGTTGGAGGTGGAGGAAATGGAGGAGCAGCTTCAAATTATGGTGGTGGTGGTGGAGGACAAGGTGGACAAGTTGTTTATAATTCTTTTATAATAAATTCAGGAACATATAATATAACAGTTGGTGGACAAGGGCAAAATTCTTCATTAAATGGCATTATTGCATTAGGAGGTCAAAATGGAGTTGGTGGTACCGTTAACGGAACTGGCGCAGGTGGAAATAATACTAGTATTAATGGTGGTGCTGGTGGTAGTAATGGTAATGGATCTGATGGTCCAATTGTTAACTTTTACGATAATAATTTACTGATGAAACCTTTTAGTGGTGGTGGTGGTGGTTTTAATACCAATGGCGGAATATTTGGTGGTGGAAATGGAGGAGGAAATCAAACAGGAACTGGTGGTAGTGGGGTAGGTTTTAATGGAACAATTAATAGAGGTGGTGGTGGTGGTGGTGGTGGTTTTCTGAATGGTGGTGGTAAGGCGGGTGGAACTGGTGGTAGTGGTGTTGTCTTGCTTTATTTTCGTTACGATTCACAAATAGCTATATCACCTTATTATATAAAATTTCAAGATGGAACACAACAAGACACCGCATCCTATTGGGAAAATTCAGACTCAGATATTTATTACAATTCTGGAAATGTTACAATATCACCGCCGACTATAACTAGTTATGGAGGAGTTGTTTCAACTACAAATCCATACACAACAGCAAGCGGTTTAAACTACAATTATTATCTTTTTAATATATCGGGTTCATTTAGTTATATTGGTAGTAAACCATTAACTGTTAATTATGTTATAGTTGGTGGAGGAGGAGCAGGAGCAAGTGGCACCCCAAGTACTGCTGTTGTACTTGGAGGAGGAGGACAAGGTGGACAAGTTGTTTATGGGTCCTGTCAAATAAATTCAGGAACATATACTATAACTGTTGGCGGAGGAGGGCAAAATTCTTCATTTAACAACATTACTGCATTAGCAGGTGCTAATGGACAGATGGGTAGTAACTATGAAATGATCTTTCAGGGTAGTGGCGGATACAATACTAGTATTAATGGTGGTCGAGGGGGGGAGGGTGGTAGTTCTATTGTTAATAATGGTCCGAATATTACATTTTTAGATAATAATGCGAGTGGTGTATATTTTAGTGGAGGTGGTGGTGGTGGTGGTAATATTTTAAGCGGAACATTTGGTGGCGGCGGAGGAGGAGCACCTTACGTTAACTCATCTACGAATTTAAATGGAACTAATGGAACCGCAAATAGAGGTGGTGGTGGTGGTGGTGGTGGAGCTGCGGGTAATCTTGTTGGTTCAGGCGGTGCAGGTGGTAGTGGTGTCGTATTACTTTATTTTAAAAATAAAGCTGGTACGGTAACCGCAACTTCATTTAACGCTGTATCAGACTACCGTATTAAAGAAAATGTGGAACCATTAAATAAATACGCAATTGTAGATAATTTATTACCAGTAACATACATAAATAAAAATTCTGGTAAAAAAGACATAGGTTTAATTGCTCACGAACTACAAAAACATTACCCATTTTTAGTCAGTGGTGAAAAAGACGGGGAAGAAACGCAATCTGTAAATTACATAGGATTAATCGGTATTTTAATAAAAGAAATACAAGAATTGAAAACACGTGTTAAAAATTTAGAATTAAATAAATAATTAAATACATAAAAATAAATATATAAAAATAAAATTGAATTTAATATACTTTTTAAATAAGTAGTATATTAAATTAAGAAGATGTCCATATTATGCCCTGTTTTAGAGACGATAAACAGTCACGCTCGTGACAAAAATATATTATTCTATGAGCCAACCCATACATATACTATTACAACAGACCCAACAAATAAATATACATCCGTAACAACATGGAATCATTCCCATTTTCCACATTTTAACGCAGACCAAGTAATAAAAAATATGATGAAGGGTAAAAACTGGAAAGAAGGTCACAAATATTGGGGCTTAACTGCTGAACAAATTAAAGCACAATGGGCAGCAAACGGTGCGGCAGTTAGCGGAGCTGGAACTAATATGCACTATGAAATAGAATGTTTTATGAATAATTCAGCTATAAAAGAAAAAGAACAGTATACACACACGCAATTGTATACACATTATTTAGAACAACAATTAAATTGTAAGAATCCAATAATAGAGACACCTGAATGGCAATATTTCATAAAATTTATACAAGAAAACTCGCAATTGAAGCCTTTTAGAACCGAATGGACGGTGTATCACGAAGACGCAAAACTGGCTGGTTCAATAGATATGGTATATGAGAACCCAGATGGTACCTTGTCTATATATGACTGGAAACGGGCAAAGGATATTAGTCGTATAAATACTTTCAATAAATTTGCTTTAAACAAAATTATATGTCAAATGCCTGACTCTAATTTCTGGCATTATGCGCTTCAATTAAACACCTATAAAAAAATAATAGAAGATAAGTATGGAAAAATAATAACTGATTTATATTTAGTAAGACTTCATCCGGATTGTGAAGATAATACATATGAACTTATTAAGTTGCCAGATTTAAAGAAAGAATTAAATGAATTATTTGCTGAAAGAATAAATCAATTAGGTAAAATTGCTTAAAAATAAGCCTATATTATTAATATAAAAATGGATAAGGATTTTATAAACAATAATCAAAATAAAGAAAATACAAATAATCAAAATATTTTTTTAACAATTGACGATATAATGTGTTATATGTTTGTAATGTATTTTTTTACAAATGTTATTAGAATATATAAAATATACGATAACAATAAAACTAATATTGGTGACAAATTAATCAAATTGTGTAATAATGGGACAAAATATGCTGTTACTATTAAAAATAACTTAGATCAACATTTCTTTTACTATATTAATTTAATAAAACAATATTACACACCTAAATTGGAGACAAATATTGACTCAACACCAATTATAGAAAAGAAACCAGAAATAAAATACGAGGATAAATATTTACAAGATATGCGAAATATGTCAAAGGAATATGTATTTACAGAAGAAGAATTGAACTTAGAGGCAGAAAAAGTTTCTGAATTTTCAATAAAGGCAACAAAAGAATTAGAAAAAACTAATCTTGATTTAAATGATGAAATACAAAATTACAAACAAAAATTAAAACAAATTGAAGAATTTGATTATGATGATTGTTCAGAAAATTTGGATGAAAAAACTGAATTAAGAAAGGAGGAAGAAGAATTAAAAGAAAGTTTAGAATTGTTACAAATGAAATTAGAAGAAGTTAATAAAATAGAAATTGATATAGAACAAATAAAAGATGACGCTAAAAATTATGTCATTAAAGAGCGTTTAGATAAAATGAAATATAATTTTATTATTGAAAAAACACCACTAGGAAATGTAATAATGATTTATAATAATACAAGAGGAACATTTGATTACTATAGTGACAGTAATATACCTTACCGTTTTTTGGAAACTGTTGGAAGAAAGTATGTAATAACATTTAATTGTCGTCAAATTTTTATAGATATGGAAGAAGAATTGAAAATGTATGAATTAAAACTAAATGAGAAGGAAGAAAGAGAAAAGCAAGATAAGGCAAATAAAGAAGAAAAAGAAAAGACAAATGGAGAAGAAAAAGAAAAGGATGATAGAAAGGATGATAGAAAGGATGATAGAAAGGATGATAGAAAGAAAAACGTATTTGCAAAATTTAAGAGTTACAATAGAGAAGCAGGTTCTGGAAAAGTAAACACCGCAGCACCGCCGAAAAATAGCATACCAAACACAAAAATAATTGATGATACTAAAAAAAATGAGAAAATGATATTAAAAGAAAACGCAAATAGATATACTTGTGAGGGACGATTTTCAAATTTTAATATACTACAAAAGGTAGATAGGAAGAAAGTTGATAAGAAATATTCAACAACATTTGCTGATTTTAAGAAAATGCAGATGGAAAAGAAGAATAACTAAACTCTTCAAGATTTATATAAAATAAAATATACGATGTTTATATTTTATATATATTATATATGAACGAAGAACAATGTTCAATATGTATGGAAGATTTAAGGGATCCAGATATGGAAGTTTATGAAACTAGATGTGGTCATAAATTTCATAGACAATGCTTATTAAATTATTGCACCATATCGAATGAAGATAGAGATCTTAATCATGTAGGAATATCGTGTCCATTATGTAATACTGGATTAAATTGTAGATTTAATGGAGGTGTTGATATTTTTCCTGAAAGAATAAATAATAATGCTGTGGCAATTGATAATGTACCTCCACCAACAAATATTGTAAGAGCATTAAGTGTAATACCTAAAGGCGAATATGAATTAATAGATAGTGTTGATGATATTGATATTCCACAGCTACCAAATTTAACACTAGAAGAAAAACAATTAATTCTAGCTGAAATTTTAAGAAGACGAGAAGCAGACGAAACAAGTGAAGATGAAGAATTTAAAGGTGGAAAACGTAAATCAAAAAGAAATAAATCGAGAAGAAGAAAACAAACTAATAAAAAACGAAATAAATCGAAACGAAGAAATAAATCGAAACGAAGAAAATATTTTAATAAATGAATGAATTTATATTATTAGTAAAATTAAACAAATATTTTAAATATAAAAAAATAATATATTTAAAATATAATGAGTAATCCAGTATCAGAAGTAAATAATCCAACACCAGAAGTAAATAATCCAACACCAGAAGTAAATAATCCAGTATCAGAAGTAAATAATCCAGTATCAGAAGTAAATAATCCAGTATCAGAAGTGAACAATAATAAAAAAAAATCAGATGATGATGAAGAAGAACTGTCACCGCCCGCCAAAATGTTTATAGCTTATATAGAATTAATATACAGAGTTTTAGACAAAATAGGTGTATCAGGAATCGATATGTTTGGTTCTTTTTTAAATTTAAATGTAAATGGTAAAAAAATAACAGAACAAGAACCAGGAGAATTGGTTAGTGGATTTAAAAGTTTATCAGAAAAAATGGCTGACCCCAAAGTAAAAGAAGCATTATATATAGCAATTGATCGATTATCCCCAGTTGTTAAAAAAAGTGCTAAAAAATTCGTTAATTTATTTATTGAAGTATTTAAAACAGGACTTGTTAGTTCTGTAGCCGTAGCATGTGAAATTCCTCCATTAAGTGTAATGTGTGGAATGAGTAAATCAGCAGCATCATTTCTAGATTTGGCCGCAAAATCAATGGGAATGGCATCCAGTTCCATTGATGACGTCAAAGAGGCGAAAGCAGCAACAAATGAAATATCAAATGTTTTATCTTCTGGACCCGCAAATCCTGAGAATCCTGAGAATCCTGAGAATCCTGGAAATCCTGCTATTACGTCACCCATAACAAATCAAGTTGGTGGAGGAAGTTATATACAAATAGGTGGAAAAACAATGAAAAGTTTGTCATATATTCAAAGTGCGGGTTCACAAATTAGACAAAGAATTGATGATTCTATTAAAAAGTTTAATAATCCTTTAAAATATTATAAAAAAACAACTGGTAAAAATAAAAATCGTAAAACTCGTGGAACAAAAAAAAACAAAAGAGGTACTTATTAAATTATAAAATTAAGTTTAAAACTAATTACTTAATACTTAATACTTAATACTTTGCTTTTTTCCAGTCTTTATAGCCATTGCTTTTACATATATTGAATGACGTTCCAAGATGATTAAAGGCAATTTTATATGCTTTTTTATCCCGTTCATCCATACTTTTTATATAATTTAAAATGTCGTCCTTTTTTTCATGCTCTAAATTATAGATCATTGCGGGAATAGGTAACTCGTATTCGATGAAAGTATTATCAATTTCTTTATTATTATCTATATTGTTATGTATATTATCATTTTGTGACATTCTTATTATTATTTATTCATAACATTTATTTAAATAAATAATATACAATTCAATTTTATTAATAATTATTTTGTTTCATCCTTTATACGTAATAAATGCAATTAATTTACTAGTATTAAAATTACTGAATTTTATATCGCTTGCGTTAAACATTTTAGTTATACTTGTATCAACGGTGTATCCATTTGTCATTAAAAACGCAATTAAGTTAGGTACTTCATCAACAATCATTAAATCATTATTACAAAAATTATTTAACGATATTAGAGCAAGTCCGCAATTATTATATGGAACACATGGACCTTTTTGTTGAAATGGACTCAAAGCATTAAATTGAATTTTTCTTACAAGTTTTTCTAATGGTCCTTTTGGAGGTAAATTGATAGTAATAATATTTTTATAACATTGACATTTTTTATCTAAATATGGCTGACTATAAAGGGCGTATGTTGTAGAGTTATAATTCATTTATAAATATATATTTATTTTAATAAAATTTAATGTTTTCAAAAAAATTAATTTTAATTTTTAAAAAATTAATTTTAAAAAATTGAATTTTAAAAAAAATTGAATTTAAAAGCATTCAAAAAATAAAATACACAACTCAATTACATACTCAATAATGACAAATGGAACAACTACGAATTCTGGCTCTAATGATAAACATCAATCAACCTCAACTGAACCAGCAAAATATAATATGGATTTACTACTTATTGCTAACAATAGCAGCATTATTCGAAATCCGAATGATGACAATGAAGAAAGACGACTATATCGTGACGATTGCGAGTCTCCGCGAAGTAATAATGATTCAATAAATGTTAGCATTTATCGTTATAAATTTACAGACGAATTCACAAATGAAATGTATACGTTTTCAAAAGTCCATCAATACGACCATAGAAAGGACTTCAAGGAGGCATGGAATATCTGGGTCGAAGAAAATGACGGCATTGTAAAAGACGAAATAAAAAGATTAACTGAAATGGGATATGATGGTGATATTTTAGATAAGATGTTCAAGAGCGCGCGATATTATTTTAGAAAGAAGAGTACTGAAAAAAATGAACCGCAAGCTCGTCGGACCTACATCGGCACACAAAAGGAATTATTGGAGGCAATGGATGAACATATTATGGATAATATTGTGAAATCAGACTACAAACCATCAAATGCTTTTAATGAATTTTGCCAAGAAAATATTCAATTGCTTCAAGAAGAAGTATCACGATTGTGTAAATGTGGTTTCACAGATAAAAATGACATTAAAAGCAAGGTGAAAAAAACATACAAAAACCGCTACTTTATTATTTCAAAAAACAACTAAATTTAATAATACATTATGTTGCTGGATTATATGGCAATATATTATCATATAATGTAGTAACTTGTAAAACAAATGAAAAATCAACCGCATGTAAAAAAATCAAACATCCTTGTTGACTAAGAAGTTTAATACTTATTTTTTTTAAATTTATTGGACTAGTGTATTCTCTAGTCTTATAAATAAAATTTGCGTTATTATCAAAACTAGATACATATTTTGGTGTTGTAATTGGTATTACAGCTAAAATATTTTTACTTATAAAACATGTGGGAAAAACACCAAATGTGCTTTCAATTTGAGAATCATTATAATCATCTAATTCAAAAAACATATAGTCTTGTAGTGAATCATCATAAGGTGATTCCGCTTTATATGATTTTGCACCTGAATATTCAAATTGTCTAAATCCCATTAAGTAACCTAACGTCATAAAAAATTCACTAGGTTTAATTTGTTTTTTTTCATCTACCAGATCTAAATTCACATTTATTTTATTCGTATATTTGAAAGCATTATTAACACAATTAAAAAGAACATCCGGAGATGATTTTTTTTTTAATATATTCATAGTGAATGTATGGTCGCTATTTGTAATATTTAATTTATAATCATAATCATTAATTGAAACAGTGAAACGAGCCGGATGATAACCAATTACTTGTTCATTAATTGCTTTTTCTAACACTGGAGGAAAAGTAGTTGCGTCATAATTACCAGATGGAATTTTAACAATGGCATTTAAATCAGTTGTATTTTCATAAATGTATATTTGATTCGTTTCTTTAAGAGCTGAAACTGAATTTGTAACATTTGGCAATTGAATTCCTGCTAAATTAATAGATACAACATTTTTTATAACACCTGGCAAAGTAAATGAACACTCATCTGAAAGTGAATTAAAATAATTATCTCTAAATTGTGTATTAAATATATAATTGGCCGTTTTTACATGAGTATTATATGCGTTTGAAGTATTAGACGGTATTTTGTGTCTTTGTAATACTGGATTTGATGATATTGGGTTAATAATTTTACCTACATTATCATTCGGAATATCATTTTCATCTTTTGTATCAGTTGTGTTAATATTTTTTTTTATTATTATGTTATTATCGTCATTTTTGACTTTTATTAAAAGTTCTTGTGCTTTTTGTATAAATTCAATCAGGTCGTATTTGTATTTAGAACTTTTATTGGAACTCACTACACTTAGTGTAATTTCTTTTGCTTTTTTATCTAAATCGGTTAATTCATAATTATTATTCAATTTGAAGACACTGATTAAATCTTGTGTGGAATAATTATCTATATTGAAGTCAAAACTTTCGCTCATTTATTTTATAATATAATAATATTGTTTTATTATATTATAATAAAATTATTATATTAAAATAGTTCAAAATATTATAAAATGGTTAAGTTAAGTTAGTATTCTAAATTAACAACATATTTTATCCATATTATCCAAATATTCATCCTCCACTATAAATATTCCATTGCCTCTATATTTTTTGTAAAAATTGGTCCAGTTTTTATCCTTATCTTCTTTTATTTCTAGGCATTTATTTTGAACATTTATTTTTTGCTCATCCGGCTCATAACCGTAATTTAAGTAAAATGCTTGTAACTTGTCTTCGTCATCAAACTCGACAGATTGAATTTCATTATCGATGACACCATTAAACGCGCTTATTCGTGAAGTCCATAAAGGCGAATTTGCGGCATAATAAAGCCACTTGTAATAATATGCTTCTCTAATATTAAGTTTATCTCTTTTAAGTTTAAATAAATTGAGCATATTGGAAGAATCAATGGCATATAAATATGCGTTTTTTAGTATTTTACGTGCTATTAATTTTTCTCTCTTTGCTTCCGAACAATGAGATAAATCTACTTCAATTGTCTCATACAATACAACATCTTCGTCATTTACTACAATATATATATTTTTGCCTGTTTTTAGATTCTGTATCTCGGAATAAAAGCGAAATATATATGATAAAATTATGACTTTGGGGTCACTTAGGGTCTTAACTTTGTTCCATAAAGTTACTATTTTAGTTTTATCTTTATCTTTATTAAAATGTTTAATAATTAAATTCAATGTCTCGTCCATTTTTCTCTCTTCAACTGTTTCTAAAATAAGAAATGATATGTTAAGGTGGTTGCCTAATGTTAGGATATTTAACATATCTTCTTCATCAAATTCGATTTCAAAATTTTGTATTATTTTTGTAGCCATAAACACGTCTAAATTATACGGTCTAATTATGAAACTATTCAGTATATTTGCGATATTTTTAACATCATTAAAATTGATTATATTGTTTTTCTTTAATAAATATACTTCAAAGGAGGGGTTTAAACTGGAGTAAAATTCATAATATATTTTCCATATGAGGGAAACTAATTCTTCTTTATATCCAGAGTAATATAGTTCGTAAGCCCAAAATAATGCTTCTTCGCTTTTATTTAAGAGAGAAATCATTAAAGCGATTTTTACTTCTTCGAGTTCGTACAAATAACGGGTGAATTTAAATGACATTTTTATAAGGTTAATAAGTTTATATACTTTTATTTTTAATAATTTTTATTCAATTTTAAAATTATTACAATTTTAATTATCTTTATTTTTTATTATCTTTAATTATACTATAATATGACAGCCTGGAACGATTTTGTTAAAAAAATATACCACGAGGGACATGATAAAGACCCGAATTATATGTTTAAAAATGCCTTGAAAGATGCTAGTAAACGTAAAAGTGAGATGGGATCATCTGCTTCTGGTGTTAAATCTAAGAAACAAACTAAAAAATCAAAGAAATCAAAGAAATCTAGAAAAAACAGAAAATCAATGAAAAATAGAAAATAAACTATAACTAATAATTTATTACTTCTTCAAAATATCAAATAAAATCTTTATTTTTTCATTTGTTATTTGTTTTACAAAATTCCAATCCGTAAATTGTGTGTATAATAATTCATATTCTTTCTTTGTTTTTTCTATAGATTGTCTCTTGGCAGGGTCTGGACATACATTTTTTGTAAGCATAATTGTCATTTTACTAATAAAATTGTCTTTAAGAGTAAAAACTCTTGTCATATTACCAAATAAATGTAAATACAAAATACTAAGTGAATAATTATCCCATGTATCGCAATAATCCAAAATATCTTCAATAATGTTAATTATGGGTTTATTAATGTATTTTTTAAGAAACTCAATACAATTTAAAAAATAAGAATCTTTATAATTCTTAGAGAAAAGAGTCAAAATACTCATATTATCTACAAAATTTCTGCTTATTAATTCAATACTATTATAAGACAATGTATTTTCGTCATTTTTAATTAAATAGAAAATAACGTGTATTTCTAATGGTTTATAAGTAAAATCGCTTATTTTATCTAAAATTTTCACTAAATATGAATAGTTAAGTTCTTCTTTTATTAACGATAAATCAAAGTTTTTTAATATAGGTTTATGATTTATATCAAAAACGATGTTTTTTAACGAAAAATTAAAATAACATATATTATTTTCTTGTAATTTTAAAAAACTGTTTAATAAATGTTCATACGATTCTATAATTTGTGACACAATTAATGCTGGATTTGGTAGATTAAATAGAAAAGTATTAAAAGTTATTAATTTATTTCCATTATAATGTAATAATATGTGTTTTTGACTGTTTTCAGTATCTAATATATCATAATAATCTAATATTTTTTGACTTAATTGTCCCACCTTTAAAGTGCTGTATTCTGTAAAAACATCATAATATTTCGTAAAATATAGGTTTTGCTTTATTTTTTTACTGATTTTAATATTATTCAAACAATAAAAATCGTACAAGCATATATAATTTCTATCTTTTTTTCTATTTTCTTCATTTTCTTCATTTTCTTCACTTTTATAGTTTTCTTCACTTGTATCGTTTATATTTATTTCTTTTTCTAATAATTTAACATTTATATCCATATTTCATTATATAATATTACTTTTAATTTATTATATTTATTATTTATTATAATTTAAAAAAAATTGAAATATAAAATAATTACTCTAATTATATCATAATATTGTAAGAAAATGGTAAAAAATCTCACTGGTGGTAATAAATCAAAGGGTATGGCCCGTAAGAATACAAATAATGATAAGGAAAAGATAACACGTACTTCAGTAAATGAATTAGAAGTGTATGCTATTGTTGAAAAATATCACGGAAATAAAATGTGCGATGTCTTATGTATTGATGGAGAAAGCAGATTATGTCATATTAGAGGAAAATTTAGTGGAAAAGGTAAGCGAGATAATACTGTGGCAAAAAACACGTGGGTTCTAGTAGGAATAAGAGATTATGAAACCGTGAAAGACGGTAAGAAAGCAAATTGCGACTTATTAGAAGTTTATAATGATAAGGAAAAAGAAACTTTGAAATCGACTGTTAAAGCTGATTGGTCTTTATTTACTAAGATGGAAATGGCAAATTCCTTTAATGAAGTAGTAGAAGAAAGTGTATTTCAATTTATGGACAAGACAACTGAAGACCATTTAAATCTAATGAAAGCTAGTTTATCTATTGATAAAGAAAACTCTTCAAAAGTAGAAGAACAAGAACCAGAAGAAGACTGGATTGATGTGAATGATATTTAATGAAATATAAGGAAAAATAAATATAAAAATATAAAAATAAATATAAAAATATGAATGTTTTACAATATAGTTCATTAATTGATATTATTAAAAATAATAAATCATCGCTTTCTGAAATAAACAGTCAATATACACAATTATTATCATTATTAACAAAAATAAATAAACTAAGTGACGATTTTTTTTTACAAAAAGTTCAAGAAATTTGTAGTATGGGTGAAATATTTATTTGTTATTTTTTAGATAATAAGGATGAAATAAATATAATCGGTTCAGGCTCAATTATTTATGAACCTAAAATAATTCATAGTGGTAAATACGTAGGACATATTGAAGATATTATAGTTAATGAAAAATATAGAAATTTAGGTATAGCAAGAAGTATTTTAACAGAATTGAAAAAACTTGCTTACGTAAAAGATTGTTATAAGGTTATTTTAGATTGTAGTGAAGAAAATAGAAAATTTTATGAAAAAAATGATTTTTTATATAAGGGGATTCAAATGGCAGTATATTTTTAGTAAAATGATTTAAAGTTTAGAATGTATATAATATATTAAACTATATACATTTATAAAATGACTACAAATATTTTTAAAACGATAGCTACTACCAAAAATAGTAGCAATAAGGTTAATAACAATCGTTTTAGTTCTTTAAAAGATGAACTAATTGAAAAACCAATTGTTATTCAAAAGAAAGAAAAAGTTAAAGAGAAAAGTAGATTCAATTTTGATGATGATGAAGTAAATGTTTTTACAGCTGAAACCACGGAAGATAATACAAGAGATACAAGAGATACAAGAGATACAAGAGATACAAGAGATACAAGAGATACAAGAGATACAAGAGATACAAGAGATACAAGAGTAATACAAAATAATATGTATAATTCATTTACGAATATAAAAAAAACCACAATAACCCCCGTAGAAGATGTTATCCCATTTGTTTATACTGAAGAATTATTTCCTGAATTACTAGTTAAAAAAAGTATTAGTTTGAAACCAGACAAAATATCTTTTGCCGATAAATTAAAGTCAAAGCAACCAGAAGTTACTATTGAAGAAAAACCTATATCTTTAGTTGAAAAATTAAAGTTAAAATACAAGGAAGACAATGAAGAAAATAACCGAAATCAAGAGGAAAAAAGAATTCAGGAAGAAAAGGATTATGTTAGACCTGGATGGGTTTACTTTAGAAAAGACCCAAATACAAAAAAATGGTATAATTATTATGGAAATAATAGTACCATTGTAGTAAGACCTAAAAATTTTAATGAACATATGAATTATTGGGTAGATAGTGTTATAGATAGATATGAAACAAGAAAAGAATTACTGGATAATAATTATGGTTACGATGGTTATGATAATCAAGAAGACGATAATATTGAGTATTTTGATATGTTAGACGCAAAAATAGAACAAGAAATAGCAGATGAAAAAGAAGAAATAATTAACAAATATTTAAATGATAATAAAGATGATAATAGCGATAATTATGAATCATATAATAATGATTACTGGAGAAAAAGATAATTTTTTGATAAAACTAATATTAGTTATAATTACAAATGTATTATATGATACAAATATAATACATTATGATTGAAAATTTAGACAATGATTGGATAAAAGATTTTGAAAAAACTTTTAAATTATATGAAGATTTTTATAAAGACGACGTATATTTTACAAATATACACTATATTTACATAAATAAATATAATAATATTGAAAAAATAAGTGAAGATAGATTTTTATTTACCACACCTAATTTAATTTCAAGAGAAGAAATTCTTAGAATACTTAAGAAAAATACTTACTATAACAATAAACAATATACAATATTGTCTATATTAAAATTTGTTGTAAATCTAGAACCAGATGAAATAAAAGATTTTATTAGACTTGATAATAAAGATAACACGAATAACACGAATAATATGAATGATTATTTTTTACAAACAATTAAAAATATTGATGCTATAAACTTTGAAAAATCAATCAATATGTTTCACGATTTAAATGATTTATTCTTTATTTTTTATGAAAAGACTGTTTCAAATAGTAACAATGTCACAAAAAAAATTTATTTAAAAAATTCTATAACAAATGATAGAACTATTAAAAAACACAATAAAACAATAAAAAAATAATTGATAAACAATATAAAGATTTAATATTATTAAATACAATATCGAAACTATGTCAGAACTTATTAATAAACTAGATAATCATACACCTACACAAAATGGAGAAAATGAGCATTTAGAATACGGATGGTCTAATGGTATTCAAGAACAAATATGTCAATTTAGTAGTCAATTAACTAGAACAAATAATATTGTTATCAGCGCTTTGCGCAAACAATATACTAATATTTTAAATAACTTGACATCAAAACTTAGAAGTTCTAGTAGCAGTGATGATGAAAAGATACAAGCAAAAAGTCATATGTGTACGTTATATAAGCTAATCGCGCAAACCCGTGATATTATTGACGGTAAAGGTGAGTATACATTGACTTATATGATGATTTATGTATGGTATACAATTTGTGGTCCTTCATTGGCGTTCTTTGCTGTAAATAGTATGGTTCAATTGAATTCGAACGAGCATCCTTACGGGTCATGGAAGGACCTCAAGTATTTTTGTGATTACCTTATGAAATCTTGTAACATTCAATTAACTCATCCTTTGATTATGCATTGTTGCTTTTTGTATAACAATCAATTAAGATACGACGAAGCTGCTTTACATGATGAAACAAAGACAAACAACATTTCGCTCGTGGCAAAATGGATACCACGTGAGAAGACCAGATTCGGGTATTTGTATGAATTTCTAGCTTGTGATTATTATAAGGAATACATATCAAGTTCATCTTCGAAGGACCCAGTTACGCAAGTAAAGGCAATCTTGAAGTGTAAAACGAATTATAGAAAGTTGTTGTCAAAGTTAAATGTTAAAATCGACACTTTACAAATTAAGCAATGCGGTAAGAAATGGTCTGATATTGATTTTAATAAGGTTACGTCAATCTCAATCGCAAATCAAAAGAAGGCATTCTTGAATATTAAAAAGGACGGGAAAAAGCGTAGTGAAGAAGAGGATAGAATTGTGTGTGCCGACCATTTTAAACAACATATTCACAGTGCCGTAAAGGATAAGAATAATGAAGTAAAAGGAAAAAGAGTAGGCCTTACTAGTTTTACTAGTCAAGCCATAGAATTGATAGACTCAAGACGTCGTCTAATTATGAGCAATGAAAATTGTCAAATGGAAATTGATTTATTAAATTCTCAATGGCGTGATAATTCAAGTCAAAATGGTAAATTGGGGAAAATGATTGCTATGGTGGATGTTTCTGGATCTATGGATGGTGACCCATTACACGCAGCCATTGCGCTTGGTATTCGTGTTGCTGAAAAGTCTTTACTAGGTAAGCGCGTTATGACATTTAGTGCTAAACCCAGATGGGTTAATTTAGAGCATAGGGATAATTTTGTTGATATGGTGGCAGAAGTGAATAATGCTGAGTTTGGTCTAAATACAGATTTTCATGCGGCATTAGATTTGATTTTAAATGCTATTGTTGAAGCAAAAATGTCTTCTGAAGATGTAGAAGATATGGTTTTGGCTATTTTCTCAGATATGCAAATAGATGAAGGTGACAAATGTGATAAGAAAGTCCTTTATGATGCTATGAAGGCAAAGTATGCCGAGGCAGGAATAAAGGTAAATGGAAAGCCATATAATCCTCCGCATATTTTGTTCTGGAATTTAAGAAGTACAAGTGGATTTCCGACACTAAGTAGTCAGCCAAATACGTCGATGATGTCTGGGTTTAGTCCTACTTTACTGAATTTATTTTGTAACGAAGGACTTGAATCATTACAATCATGTACTCCATGGTCTTTATTGGAGAAGAGCTTGAACTTGGAAAGATATAAAATAATGGAGGATAAGTTTTATGATGAGTTTGTAAATCCTTAAAATATTATCTTTTACGTTTTATAAAATTAGATGTAAAATTAATATAGAATTAAATATAAAATTGAATAATAATATTATTTTTTAATAATATTATCATAATTTTCATACTATTATCATAATGTTCTCAATAGTTTCTACAAGATATAATGACACTACGTGGCAGGAAAATATAAACTACCGTAAGAAACATAATTATGACGGTTGTATTTATGGCGCGCCTCATATGTTATCTAATAAAATACTGGTTGATAGCCTAGTGTTTGTGGTTGAAATGAATAATTCTTTAAATAGAATAGAAGGTATTGGATTAATGCGAAATAACATTAGACTTGATAAATATATGGGTGTTTACACAGATGGAAATTTTAATAGATATGTTTATAAAGGTAATTACCACATTGATAGGGAATTAATAGTTCGTAATAATAGCGATCTAGTTGATGTATTTGATTATATATTATTCAAGGAAAAGACGCATTTAAAACGCGGAGCTGGGTTTACTACAATACCAGAAAAATTATTAAAACATAAGAGATGTCAAAATACGGATATTAAAAAAGAAGTAAAAAACCTATTTATACACATTTTTGGTAATGAATTTAATATTGAAGAATTTGAAACAAATGAAAAAACTGAAAATTAAGCACTATTTAATACTTTTAAGAAAAATAAAAATAAAGAAAAAATAATATTATTATTTTTTCTAATTAAAAACAATATTAATATTTATATAAGTAATCATGAATAATTCAAATGTAGGTAATTTTGACACAAATGTTGCCAATTACACTATGAGTGAATTGATGGCAATATCTGGTATTAGCGATTTAGACCCTGATGAAATAACATCTCAAACAAACACATTTATAAATAAATATAAAACATCCAATCCGCAAATATCTTCTTTTTTTAAATCAATTCAAAGTCAGCTATTGCAATATTCTGCTAACTTAAATGATCCAGAAGAATCGCAAATTCCATCATCTGGTGAGGTACAAACAAATAACTGGATATCAAACGAAGCTTTATCACAAAAAGACTCGAAACAACAAGATAAATCAACAGATAGAAAACAAAAAGTAGATGTTTATGGAAATCAACATGTTCCTATGAATAAAGAACAATTAGGTATTAATAATAGTTTTAATGTTCCTGTTGCTCAAGATTCTTTAAACCCAAATTTAAAGAATACTATTACACGTTTTATCAATTTAGATAGTCAATTTAGACAATATAGTAGCAATTTTGAAAACAGTTCAACGGATTACACATTAGATTTATCTGACCGTCTTAGTAATGTTTTATCTATTAGACTCTATTCATATCAAATACCTTATTCCTGGTATACAATTGATCTTGCTTATGGTAATACATGTTTCTGGATAACTGATGGTAGTTATAATGTACCAATATCTATTACTCCTGGTAATTATAATGCTTCTGAATTTACTAGCGCTTTAAATAATAGCTTTAAAGATGCCGGTTTTCATTTTCCGACAACACCTACGGATACTCCTGTCACATACAATAGCAATAATGGCAAGTTGTCTTTCTCTCTTTATGATGGAAGTTTTAATGGTTTAGATGTGAATCATGATGTTTGTTCATTTAGAATAACAAACACAACCATGATGACATTCTTTGACCCTACTGCTATTTTACAATGTCAAACAAATTGTGTTAATCAATCATATTATGTTAATCAAACATTAGGATGGTTAATGGGGTTCAGGACAACTAATGTTTTAATAGACCCAAATGGTAATATTCCTCAGTCTAATTTATATTTAAATGGAACAAAATATTTAATATTAGTTATTGATGATTATAACCAGAATCACGTAAATAATGGGCTTGTTTCAATAACTGAAACAACAAATTCCAATATAAAATTGCCTTCTTATTATGTACATGATTTGCCCTATGTGTGTTCCAATACAAATATAGTTTCTTCCTCGAGTGATTTATTGATTGCTAGTAAATCAAATTTTAGTTTTAATACAACTCCTATTTTAGTTCCTAGTTCACCACGAACATTAACTCAATCACAGATTTATACTATAAATGAAATTAATAAAAATAAAAATAACAATACGAATTACAAATCAAAAGCACCTACTAGTCCAGATATTTTAACAATTCTTCCTATTAAAAATAGCGGAGCAAAAACAGGTGATGTGTTAATTGAATTTAGTGGTTCACTTCAAGACAACGCCAGGACATATTTTGGTCCTGTTAACATAGATAAAATGCGTATTAAGCTGTTAGATGATAAGGGTAATGTATTAAATCTAAATGGTTGTGACTGGTGTGTTACTTTGATTTGTGATTGTTTATATCAATATTAAGTTTTATAAACTTGTTTTATAAAATTGTTTTATTATTTATAAAATTGTTTTATTATTTATAAAATAAACAAATTATAAAATATATAAGTAATATAATACGATAAATATGATGAATTATATAAATACTTTTTTTAATTATATCGGTAATCACGCACCAATAATGTTGTTTTTATTTTCTTTATTTTTACTGTGGAATAAATCAAATTATTTAACCTATTATATTTATGGTTACATATTAAACTTATTAATAACATTAATTTTAAAGGGAATATTTAAACAACCACGACCTTCAGATGACGAAAAATTATTTAATTTGGCAATAAAAGAGTCAAAAAGTATTTATTTTAAAGATGGTTATCCATATAGTGTTTTTGGGATGCCTTCTGGACATACTTCATGTGTATTTTTTTCAACAATGTTTATTTTTTTGGTATTTAAAAATAATAGACTTCTATTAATATATTTGTTATTTTCTTTAATTACAATGATTCAGCGTGTTAATAGCAATGAACACACCGTTATACAAGTGCTTGCGGGGGCATGCGTAGGGTTAATATTTAGTTATTTCATATTTTACATGGCACGTCAAAAAATAATGGGCAATTTGCTTTTAAAAAAGGATGATAATGCTCCTATTTAATGGATTTTATAAATTTATGAAAAATGTATAATAATATTACTGTATAATAATATTACTATATAAAAATTATATAGTAGTATAATAAAATGAATCTTTTATTTCTTTTCTTTTTTTTAACTACTTTTTCCACCGTGTTAAGTCAAGAATCACATAACTTAACTGCTTCATCTATAACAAGGGACCAGATAATGAGTCGCGCGCAAGTTTGGGTGGATCAGAAGGTTCCTTATTCGCAAACACAAACTAAGGACGGTTATCGTCAAGATTGTTCAGGATATGTTTCTTATTGCTGGGCATCATCTACATCAGGTGGTGGGCACGTGACTGGAAATATGCAAGAAATTTGTACTAAAATTTCTAAAGCTGATCTAAAGAAAGGGGATGCTATTTTGAAACCTTCAACACATGTATTATTATTTGGAGGATGGATAGATTCGGATGCTTTTTATGAATATGCCGAACATCAATCTGGAGATGTATGTCGAAAATCTACTGGTTCCTATAATTATTTTTCTAGTAATGGTTATTTTCCATGTCGTTACAACCTGGTTTCTAATTAAATATTTTTATATTATTATTATTTATTAAAATATTAATTTTAATAATAATAAATATTAACAACATATAGTATTATGTCTTCAAGATATAGACCACAAAGTAAATGTAAAAATATTATTAAGTTTTTACCTAATATAAGGCCACAAATATACAGATTGTCAGCAAATAGTTCTCTAGCAGGAGTGTATACTGTAATTAACATTTATGGTAATAATTTTAGAATGAATGGAACAACTGGTTATTCCAGTATAAATTTTGGGTCTTATAAAAATTTACCTATTATTTTTTTAGGGTCTCAGAATATTGCCTTTGAAATACCGAGTAATATTGTTGCTGGTTCATATATTTTAACTCTTGAAAATAAAATACATCCAATTACATTGTATTCAAATTCGGTATCTTATACTTTAACATCTTAAAAATAATTATATTTAACTACATTAATAAAATATATAAATTATATATGAATTATTTATATATTTTTATTCTTATTTTTATTATACTAGCCGTTTCGTTTTACACACAATATAAATATGATTCAATACATAGAGAAACATTTTCAAATAATAAGAAAAACAATAACACTTTTGTATTATTAGGCGATAGTATTTTAAAAAATAACAGTTATGTTAAAAATGGAGGGTCTGTTGAAGACATATTGAGAGAAAGTAAGGGAAATAATTTATATTGTTTAGCCGCAAATAATTCTACAATCGTAGATGTTTATAGTCAAATTGATGGAATATCTATTGAATTAAACAATGAAAATACACAGATCTTTCTCTCTTCTGGAGGAAATGATATTCTATCTCAGTATGTAGACAAGAGTGATTCGGATGTTTCTGATTCCCATGTATTAAATGTGATTTTTATTGCCTATAAAAAACTGGTTAAGAGCATTCAAACAAAAATGAACAAGTCAAAAATAGTTTTAATTGATATTTATTACCCCACAAGTAATCAATTTTCACAATACAAACCTATTGTTCAAGAATGGAATCAAATGTTGGAAAAATATGCGCATGAAAATTCATATGGTTTGATTCAAATAAGTAAAATTGTTACTGAAAGTGATGATTTCACATTAAGTATTGAACCTTCTGAAAAAGGAGGAGAAAAAATAGCGCGCAGCATATTGAATTATAAATGATAAAAATGATAAAAATGATAAAAATGATAAAAATGATAAAAATGATAAAAATGATAAAAATGATAAAAATGATAAAAATGATAAAAATGATAAAAATGATAAAAATAATATTAATATTATCATTTTTATACTCTGTAATACATTAAAAGCTGGTACCCATTTGTATAATTCCACTCTAATGGCGTGCCATCGTAATCTTTTGTGCCTTCAAATTGCCAGTTAAAATCGTTGTTAAGTTTATTTTTCCATTTCATTTTAACTAAACGATGAAAACTCATACCATCATATCCATATTCTTTACCTTCGCACGTAATATGTGCGCAAAAATGTTGTCCTGATTTATCTATTATTGCGCTACTATCTAATTTATATGAAGCGTTTTTAAATGTAAAAGACGCAGGTTTTGTATTAAAATCTTTAGAATCTTTTTTATACACTTCTAATACGATAATGTGAGGTAAATGTGTAATATTATTAAGTTTATCTAATAGAAGTTGCTTCCAATTATTATTACAACTATTTACAAACACCAAAAGCAATGGAACATTATTTAAATAGTTTAAAATGCTGAAATAATAGTATAACGGATTTCCTGCTTCATCTACATTGTATATTTTTTCTTTGTATTTAGCAGGAATACTTTTGTAAATTTGTTTAATTATGCTATTTGTATTCAATTCGTATGCGTATTGATTACCTGTTAGACACGCTTCAACACCATAATTTAGTAGCGCAAATGCGTCTCTTAATTTTTCTGGGATAATTGTTCCATCATTTTGCTTTCCTTCAATCATTAATTGACGGAAATAATGGAAAAATTTGCGTCCTTTATCGCTAACAAAAAAACTTACAAACATAGTATTGAACCAACAGTTACCTTGTGATTGAATAGGTGGTATAATTTTGCTTGTATCAATGTGTTTATTTGCGGTTAAATTTCTTAGAAGAAATTTTTTGGCTTCAGGTGTGTTATAATGTATACAATTTGTTACTCCTGATTTAGTAAGTATCCCAATCTTTAATGGTTCCTTAAGTTCAAATGCTAATTTATTATTACAATCTGTAATTTCATTTCTTCGTATTGTTCTTAATGAAACTAAAAACTGGTTAATAGATGGTCTATAGGATGAACTATTTATTCCTTTTGCTATATAATCACTAATTTTTCTATCAGTTAATGGTGTTAAATTTGGTAATATAATTTCTTTTTCTTTATTATTTTTTTTTGTTTTGTTTTGTTTTATTTTAATTTTCATCTTCCCTTTGTGTTTATTTGTTTTACTCATATTATTAGTAAATAATAATATTTTTATTTATTATATATGGGAGCAGGAGTATTACCAACAACTATGATAAACGGTAAGTTATATTTTTTATTCGGAAAAGAAAATCAATTCGAAGATACAGCTCCGGGGTTTTCTGATTTTGGCGGTGGAACAGACAATAATGAGACATTTTTAGAGACAGCCGTGAGAGAAGGCGGTGAAGAATTAACCGGTTTTTTAGGAACTGATAATGATTTGAAAAAAATGCTGAAGAAACACGGAACCTTTAATATTGATTACAAGGGTGAAAGTGATAAATATGGCACCTATAGATGTCATATTTTCCCTATGGTTTACGACCCAATGTTGCCATTTTACTACAATAACAATCAAAAATTCATACAAAAAAGATTAGACTCGAATATCATTAGAAAGTCAAGAATTTTCGAAAAGACTGAAATTAAATGGGTATGTGTAGATGACTTGATGAAAATTCTAAAACAATTTCGCTCATTTTTCCAAAACATTGTGAAAGTTATTTTGGAAAATAGGCCAACAATTGAGAAGTTTATAAAGTCCGGATTAAAGAAAACCGGAAAAAATAAAACATTGAAAAATAGGAAAGGTTAAAGTTTCTTTAAGTTACTTTGAGAATTTATTATATATTTTAACATATGATTTTCAAAAGTCGTCGAGCCAAACAAAAAATGGACATTTATTTTTGTCCATTTTTGCAAAAAGTAAAAAGGTCTTGGCAAAACTCTTCAACGAGACCATAAAATTTTTTAGCGTCTCATTACTTTTTTCAAATTTTTCAATTTGTTACGATAAAATTTTTTATTTTTAATAAATTTAAAGTATTTTAATAAAAAAGAATTTAGGAATTATTGTATTTTGTCAATATATAGCAATGATTAGCAATAAAAATGTAGGAGAAAGTAGCGAAACATTTTGTTGTGAAAAATGTAAATACTATACCGTAAAGAAATATAATTTTGATAAACATAATTTGACATCTAAACACCTAAATTCAATGTTTAGCAATGAAAATGTAGCAAAAAGTAGCAAAAGTAGCAAAGAACATACCGATATTTATACGTGTAATAATTGTAATAAAAATTACAAAGACCCATCAGGCTTATGGCGTCATAAGAAAAAATGTTTAGTAAAAAATTGTGACGACGAAATAATTACTGAAAATATAAGCAATACTCAATTAATCGATTTAATTGTTAAACAATCGAAAGAAAATATTGATTTAAAAAATTTACTTTTAGAGCAAAATAAGATGATGATGGAGTTTGTGAAGGATAAAAATACTGTTATTAATAACACAAATACCAGTACAAATACAAACAGTCATAATAAGACATTTAATCTTCAATTTTTCTTAAATGAAACGTGTAAGAACGCAATGAATATGAGTGATTTTGTTAACTCAATTAAACTACAACTTAGTGATCTAGAAAGTGTAGGAAAATTAGGATATATAGAAGGACTTTCTAAAATAATCATAAAGAATTTAAATGCGCTTGATGTCACTGAAAGACCTGTTCATTGTAGCGATTCTAAACGGGATACAATGTATGTTAAGGATGAAGACAAATGGGAGAAAGAAAATGAGGAAAATCACAAGGTTTTAAAGGCAATTGAAGATATTGCTAATAAAAACAGTAAGATGGTTAAAGAATGGAAACAGAAGAATCCTGAATGTGCTAGTAGTAAGTCACACAAGGCGGATGTATATTCTCATATAATGATTCAGGCAGTTTGCTCTAATAATGATGTTAATAATAATAAGATTTTAAAGAAAATCGCAAAAGAAGTAACCATTGATAAATATTGAAGATGATAATTTGTTTTATAAATATATAGTATAACATGCGTATTTTCACGACAATTACCCTTATGCTTATAGGCAGTTTTATAACACAATATTTGTTAATGAGTTCAATAATGGTGAATAATATTGGAGATTTAACAAATAGTTTAGGTAAATTTTATATGTCAATAATTATGGGACTTTATATGATTATAATAGAAGTTTTGATGCACGATCATCAGTATGATGTATTTAGTACAAAATATTATGCCATTTTTGGTGTTTTATTGGTTTTAACCATTGTATTATATAGAACACAACAATTTGTAAGTGATAGGCAATATTTAGAAGGTATGATAGAACATCATTCGATGGCTATTTTGACAAGTAATAAAATTTTAGAGAAAACGGATAATTACAATGTAGCAAAATTAGCCAAAGAAATTTTACAAAAACAGCAAGATGAGATTATTATTATGAAAGATTTATTAAGTAAATAATAATTCAATATGTTTAATTAAATAAATAATTAATTAATTAAATAAAAATTTTATATTAAAGTATAATATAATGCCTACCTTTCCGACGAATATTCCACAAGAAACCACTAGTGAGTCAGTTACTGTATTGAAACTTGGGAAAAATTTTGTACCTAGTAATCCAATTCACAAGATTGAGACTATTCTTACTACAACTTTGTTTAATAACCCTCCTGCTGGTATGACAGGTGCGAACATTGGTTCCGTAGCAAGTTTGACACAAAATTCAAATTTTGAGTTGGGTGTTGCGGGTGGACCTGCATATAAATACTCGTTATTAAATATTAACACAGACCATATTCAAATAACACCAAACGATGATTTACCACTTAACAATATTATAACTGTTTCAAGATATGTTCCTGATCTAAACCTTTCTGCCAACGAAACATCCTCTGATGAAGTAACTGTCCGAAGTAATTTATCTGTTTCAAAAGACTCCTTTGTAGATTTTTCTTCAAATGCTTACATGGACGCCACTGTTAAAATAACATTTGTGGACCAATATTTACAAAATGAAGGTTATTTTGATGCAAATGACGAAGGATCTTCTTGGGAGGCCAGATTTGATTTAGATTCTTCTGCTTCTTCTTATTCTTACGTCCCTACTAGAAATGTAAATGCGCAAACCGCACATACTGATAATTCCGCTGGTATATCTGTTAATGATTATACCAATTGGAATACACAGGGACCATCCGTCGATGCCGGTTCATTCTTTGTAGATGGTGATGTATCTATTGATGCTTCTTATGGAATGCCCAGTTCTTCAGCCTTTATAAACACTGCTAATTCAATTACAGAGACAGATTTTACTATTAATTTGTATACAGGAGAAGGATCAAATGATCCATTATTTGGCAGATATGCATTGACAGTTGATAATACCACTTCGTATATTGTTCGGGATCCATCAAATGTTCTGCTAACTGAGTCGGATACTGTTACTTCTATTTTAGAACTAGCATTAACTGCCGATATATCCAACAACCTTTATAATAGCGAAGAACCTTCTAATTTTGATGAATACAATTTACCATCTGTAGTTGGAGATGAAAATTCGGAATATTCTCATTTACTAGATTTTATTCCAGTCGGATATACATTACAACCTGGATTTACTGTCCGTATAACTAGCGCAGAATCAGAATCGTCTATTAATTTAATAGATAATTCAAATATAACACCTTTAACGATTGATACAGCTGACATGTATTTTGACCCAGTTAATATGTATGCTTTACAAAACGCAGTTGATGCTAGCAACATTTTAAACAACTACGAAAATAATGATAATTACATTCAAATATCAAATGGTCATTTAGAATTAAATGGAGTGAATGATTCTAATAGTAGTCTAACATTGGGTACTGCTGCTGAGTATCTAACATCCGATCAATCAGCGGATGGGTATGTAACGTTTCCTGAAGTTAATATTATATCAGGATTAGACGGAGAAGAAAATTACCCACGCGCAACTCAAACCGACGCTTCTGACTCAGATCATTTTAATCAATTAATAGTAAGATATGAAGAGGGTGACGATAGCCATACAGAAGTTGGAATAATAGATTTGTCCTTAAATATTGCTACAGATGTTAGTTACAATATAGAAACATTAATCCCTCAAACATCCAACACTTCAAGTTATTATACTAGTGATTCTCGTTACATTGGTGTTGATGCTGGAAATATTTCAGCTGCATTTGTAACATTACAAAATGATTCAATTAGTCCTTTAGATATAACTTACACAAACGAGAACAGCAGTTATCCTAAAGCATTGTACATGATTGATTTTACCGCTGAAAATTATTGGATGGAAAATAATATATATGATGCTTCTGGTGATGTTGCGATTGAGGGTGTCACATTTGATGCTACTGGAACAAATTACGATACATCTACAATTAGAGATATTAGAGTAAGATTAGACGCAAAAACTGTTGGAGATTTGACTGCTATTAATGGTGATTGGACTTTATCATGTGATGATGATTGGCTAACAACAAGTAATGAATTTGAAAATGTTTTACAGACAGGAGATATTGAGACATTATTAAGCGGTACTGAATTAGGACCATTAACTATAACATATGGCCCTGCTGAAGACCTTAGTTGTCCTGCCAGTAAATTATTTAAATTTAATGATAAATTAACTTTTTCATATAATGGTAATGATTCTATCACATATAATGATGAGTTTGATGTAAATACTATTGATGACAGTACTGCTGAGATTGCTATTGGTCTAACTATAACTGGTTCCCTTCCTACTGGAAGCACATTACGAAGATGGAAACGCACTGAGATTTTTACAGTTACAACAACATTCCGTTTAGGGGCTTATAAAAATCTTAAAATCACAACTCCAGAAATACAAAAGGAAACTACCTATTTTAGTATAATTAAAGATGGTATTGAATTGCCTAGAAGATTACTATCTGGTTTACTTGGGAATGGAAATCCGCTAACTGCTAGTATTAATAACTATACAGAGTCAACAAATTACCAAATTAAAGCCGATGATATAAAACCATATTTTATAATGCTTCAAACAGAGGCAAGTAATAATCTCTGGAGTGACGCAAATACCGCGACAAAAAGTGTAGATATGTGGTACGGTAATGAAACACATATGAATAGTGACGCAAGCAATGGTGGGCTCAATATTGATGGTGATTTTACATTTAATTATTCAATGCCAATAGTAATATTCGAATTAAATGCTGGTGTAATATACGGTGACTTATCTCTAGAAAAAGGAACAAGAACATTCAGTGCTTTTGGAAGATCTTTCGCAGCACAACAAGTTTATGACCATGACTTAGCTAATATGGATTTAATAACTGATGCTATTCCAAATTATGGTACTAATTTAAATTTACCAAACCCTACTTATGATATTAGTGGTGTAGGAATTGGTGAACCAGGAATAGCTACTTTATCATCAGGCGGATACAGTTTTTCATACGATAACAATATTCTTGTAAATTTAAGAGTTTTAGTAGTGTCTAATACCATATTTAACATCACAAGAACTGTTGATGGTATTTCAAATACATACACAGCAACTATAGCAGATGGAATTTTACAAGTTGACACAGGTATTTATACCCTTGGTGGTATTGATAATACACAGCCGGGTGATTATGCTGTATGGCAATTAAATAACGATTATGCTGATGTAGAATTATATAATGGATACACAACTGGTATATCACAGATCTCTCTTGGTCAAACGGTAAATACTGATGCTTCTATTAATGATATATTAATATCGAGAGGTGTAACTTTTAATTGGAATAGAGGATATAATGTTGGATCAACAACCATAAGTAGATTTGCTACAGGTCTAGGATTTTTCATGGCTGGATATAGTGAGGAGAGGTCTATCTACTATGACAATAGTAGCAACTCTTTTGGAGGATTACAAACAACAGACCAGTTGTCTATGTATGATGATTCAATAGATACTGAATATTGGCATTTACAATTAGGCTTATACGGAACATACAGAGTTGATTTGGATATTAGTTTTGGATCTGGTACTACAACCATTTACAAGGATGCGTACAATTTTATTATATTTGAAGGCATTAATCAGACTTTTGTGAACAACACATTGAACACAATGGAATTTGATTACACACTCTTTTATGACGCTCCTAAAGTTGTTGTTCATAAAAGTAATGGAGATTATACTGATACTAGTACTGATATTAGTAATAATTATAATTACATAACCCAGTTTAACGAAATTCGATTAAAGATCCAAGAACAAGACAACATAATCGGAAATATTTTGAATATTCACTTACCTTATAATGGTCTCGTGTCTAATATGACAGTCTTTTTCAGTATTTGCCCTCCATTTATCTCATTTACGGCAATAGATGCTTCCGAAAACTCGTTAACCAATATTCCTTTTACTCCAATGGAATCAGAATATGTTACTTATTATAGAGAAGCTAATATAAGCAGTTATGAATACAGCCCATTTGAATTTTCATCTAATAATAATAATAATATAAATAACATTCTTTTTTACGATAATAGAAATCCTAGTTACATAGATTTTGTATTTAATAATGATGATAGTACTTATGATATGTTAATAGATCAATACAATTTTACTGTGGAAATGAAACAGGGATTACTTGATATTTCAAGTTCGTATATATCCTTTTACGACGGTTTAATTTCTCAGGGTAGTGATGCGTCTTACTCAATTAGCTCATTAGATGCCTCTGGAGCATTTACTGTTAGGCTAAATGAAGCTAAAATTATACCTGGATTTCAGGATTTTGTATCTAACATAGACATAAGCAGTAGTTATACTTTCTATAATTTGGGAATGACTATTGGAAGTGCTTTCATAAATGACGGTACTGAAATATATTTGGAGTATGTTGCTGGTGAATCTGTATCTTTCAAAACATATGTAGTAGAGAGTTTAGATATTAGCAACGGAATCATGAATGTGACAATTGGCCGATATTTCACAGATGCTAATCTTGCTTTACAACATTTACAACCATTATTATATAACGGAATGAACTTGGGTTATTCTTCAAAACAGACTGCTTCTTTCACAAAAGTTATACCAACAACACTTCCTACAACACTTCCTCATAATATAAATGATTTTATTAATTCGATCGCAACAGATATTAGTTTTAATATTGATATATCATGGAGTGCTATAGAAAATGTTGATATTGGCAGTGTGTATACACTTAAACCTCTTACAAAACAAGGATTAATCAAAATAGTTGGTATGTATGCTGTTAATCAAAATATTCCGTTTTCAGCGGTTCTTCTTCACCTTCCAAATCGATTAGAAACTCTTGATAAATCCGGAGTTACAACTTTTGCACTTAATTATAATGGAAATCCTATAACACCAAGTATATTTTTACAGTCAAAACTAAATTTCCCATATCAAACAAATTAAATATTTAATGGTTAATACCTAATTTTAGATTCTCTAAATAAATAATATGTGTAAATATTTCATATTATTTAATTATTATAAAACTTATTTACTTCTTCAAATTCAATAATAACTTGAGGAGGACTAGGCCATTCAGTGTATGCCATTGCCTTGGATGTTGGTCGTTCAAGCGCTAATAATTGTTTAAGAGCGGTCATTCTTCTTTCTAATGGATACATTTTTTGAGGTAATTTTCGAGATATTTGTTTCCATCGCCATTCAAATTGGAGGGCTGATGACCAATCTGGAAATCCAGATACGTGACAAGCCCTGAGCCAATTTTCTCCTTTTTCTACTTTAGAACCAGTCGCATGAGCTCCTCCTTTAATTTCTTTATTATGTTGTCTTAGACGCCGTTCAAGATCAACCGTAGCACCTACATATGTGGCATTATCACTAGAAAGCAGAAGATATACGTAAGACATTATATAATAGGATTATACAATTTACTTATTTTGTTTACACATTAGATTTATTTGTGTTTTCTCTCTTTATATAAAACAAAGACTTATTTTGTATAAAGAATATTCACTAAAATGATGAATTGTTGTATTAGAGATTACTTGTGTTAATAACTATGTTCCCAATTGACTTAGTATTGTTGTTAATAGGATTAAATTTACAATTTCTAATATGGGCACCAAGACTAGCCTTATTTTTGCCAGTAAACGCATTACAATGTTTACATTTAAAATCATCATCTGATTGAAAAACACCATTTTTATTAAGTATTTTTTTAACAGAGTTAATCTGCATGTTCTCAAGCTTGTCTAAAATTTGTTTGTTAGATGTTTTAATAGTTTCAATAATAGACGATTTTTGAGTGTTAAAATCATTAAACATTTCAACTAATTCATCAATATCTTCTTTTGTAATATTGATAGTCGTTGTTTCAGCTTGGACGTCTGAAATGTGAATAAGTTTGGTAGAGAGTGTATCAATAATCTCCACCGCAATTTTAATTTTTTCAATATTATATTCAGTGTTAGGTAAATAAATATGAATTAAATTATCAATAATATCTATTTGAAATGGTTCTTTGTATGTAATGTTACTTTTGTGAGAAATAAATATTCCATGTAATTTTTGTTGTTTTAAATCTCTCTCAAACTTCTTTATTTCTTCTGTTGTTACAGAACGTGAATAGTCTTTATTCTCAAATAGAATCGCAGGTTTATTAACATTTAATCGATTCACTCTATAATCACAAGTAGCTGATTCACTACTACAATCAATAATTTCATCACTAGGGAAAATATTTTGTAAAATGGAATAAAGTTCAGATTCAGATACATTTCCCTTTGACGATGAGTTATGCTTATATTTATTTAAAAATTCATGTATACCATTGTTTAAAGAGTCTTGAGTTGATTGTTGTGAAACAATCTTATCCCTCATTTGTTGAACATTACTAGAAGTTCTCTCTTCACTTGACTGAATAAAACTAAATATAGGTTGTTGCATATTAACAATCATATTATTGAATTTGGTATCAATGTTGTTAACAAAATCTGTAATATTTTTATCATCCTTATTAATATTTTCAATTAGTTTATTAGTATCTTGATTGATTGAATCATATAAACTTTTAATACTTACTTCAATCTGGTTAAAGAATTTATCATTATGTTTAGGTACTATTTCATTAATAATTGACGTAGTTTTTGTGACAATAATGTCACTATTTTTTTCTAATATAGTTTGTATTTTATCATTAGTTGTCATCGCACTATTTTCAAGAATTAACTTAACATTATCAATGTATTCTTTTTTTGTTTCATGAAGTTTTGTTGTAATGTCTTGTTTAAAACCCATAATGTCTTTGCTTAAATCAGTAAGTGTTGATAAGATTTTATGATTTATATTATTTGTTATGGTTTCATTAAGGTTAGTGGATAACTTTTTTAAGATATCAATAAAAATATGATTCATTGTAACAAAGTTTAAATTAGGATTCTCTCTATAGAACGCAATAATGGTTTGGTCATTGACAACGATTTGGTCTGTTTTTTTGGTATCCATTAAATAAATATATTGCTTTCTCTTTAAGTAAATTTTTAGGCATTGTGTTTAAATTTTTAGAAATTTACTCTAAATTATTTCTAAATTTGTTTTTAATTTACTCTAAATAATTCAAGAAAAAAATAATTCAAGAAATTTACTCTAAATTATTTCTAAATTTGTTTTTAATTTACTCTAAATAATTCAAGAAAAAAATAATTCAAGAAATTTACTCTAAATTATTTCTAAATTTGTTTT
>Ga0214919_10001872_pt1 | contig 33834 bp, 52 predicted proteins | sample LL1503_MetaG_FD_177994 | JGI IMG/M metagenome (GOLD analysis project Ga0214919, IMG submission 177994) | Freshwater microbial communities from Lake Lanier, Atlanta, Georgia, United States - LL-1503 | ecosystem: Environmental > Aquatic > Freshwater > Lake | place: USA: Georgia | collected...
TCTACGGTGCTGGTGCTAAGGCTATTGCCAAACAAGCAGGTTGCACTCTAGAAGAAGCCACAAAGTTTGTAGATGTGTTCTATGGTCGTTACAAGTCAGTAGCTAAGTGGCATACAGATTTTGCAAAAATGATTGAAGCTGGAGCAACAAATGATGTAAATGAAGAAGGGTTCAGAGAAAAATTCAGAACCTATGTTCATCAGACTGAGACAGGCAGAAAGTATTGCTTCTCAGAGTATTACAACGAGAGTAGTTGGTCAACAAGGATGTACACATTCAGTCCTACAGAGTTGAAAAACTATCCAGTGCAAGGTTTAGCTACTGGAGATATTGTCCCAATGATGTTGGGCATTATTTTTAGACAGCTATTGGGTAGAGGTGATGTGAAGATGGTTAACACTGTTCACGATTCTCTAATGTTCGATGTCAAGTCTGATTCAGCAGACGCTTTTATTACGGAGATAACAACAATTCTGCAATGTACCCACATGTACTTTGAAGAAACATTTAAGAAACCATTGGCTCTAAAGCTCAATGCAGGAGCATCAATTGGTAAAAATTGGTTTGATATGAAAGAACTTTGAAATGACAATGCAAACAGGTATCGTAGAAGCAGTTTCTACAAAAGACGTAAGCACTAAGTTTGGTACAAAGCCAACCTTCTCAATGAAGGTCAATGGCACTTGGATTAAATGCGGCTTTAAGAACCCCAACGTTGCAGTTGGTTATGAGGTTGAGTTTGATGGTGTAAGCGGTACTTACGGAGTGGAGACTAAAAGCGTCAACATCCTCCGCAAAGCAGACGCAGCACCTACCCCGTCAGGGGCAACAACAGCAACCGCTGTAGCGGCTCCCAAAGCCGCCTACAGTGGCTACAAAGAGAAGGTATTCCCAATTCCTGCTCTACATGGTGACAGGGCTATTGTTCGTCAGAACGCTTTAGCTCGTGCAACAGACCTCTACATTGCAGCTCGTGGTGGTAAACCCTTTGAGTTGGAAGCAAGTACCCTGGATCTTGTTATTAATCTTGCTCGTAAGTTTGAAGCTTACACAGCAGGTGATATTGACATGATGGAAGCTATGGAAGAAACACAAGCAATATCAGAGTAAACCTTTGTGGGAGCTGTAAAAAGCTCTCACTTTTTTGAGAAAGAAACAAATGGAAAACAAACGTAAAGCAGGACGACCTAAAAATTCTGTAGCTGCAACAACAAAAACATTTAAAGCTGTGGGCCTAGAAAAAGAAGTTTACGAAAAGTTGGATGTTATTAGGAACAGGTACGCAGTTGAGCTAGGTTTTGTGATGTCCTTCTCACAAACAGTTGCATACCTTACCAGGGATGTTCCATGAACAATGTATTAATTCCAAAAGATGTTTTACAAAAAGTTATTCAATACCTTTGGGTTGACGAACAAGATGATTATGAAGAATGTGTATTTAATGATTGGTCTAAAGAAGATTTAGAAGAACACATTTTTTGTCTTATAAAACAACTGCAAGATTGTATAAATGATCAAACATAAAGGAGTTGTATGAGGGCTTTAATTGACGGGGACATTGTTGTTTACCGTGGAGCTGCGTCAGCAGAGAAAGAAGAACAATGGGTAGCCCTAGCAAGGGCTGACCAGATGATTCAGGACATTCTTGCAGACACAGGTGCTACTTCTTACAACGTGTATCTCACTGGCAGCGGTAACTTCCGTAGGGAAATTGCTCCTAGCTACAAAGCCAATCGTCCTGATGAAAGACCTGCACATTGGCAAGCTGTACGTGAGTTCCTAGTAACACACCACAAAGCACAAATATGTGATGGGTTTGAAGCAGACGATGAGATGGGTGTGCAGCAAGACAAAGAGACAATGACAACAGTAATTTGTTCCATAGACAAAGATCTGTTGCAGATCCCAGGTAGACACTACAACTTTGTAAAAAAGTTGCACAGTGTTGTAGACCGTGACCAAGGTCTAAAACACTTGTATTTACAGTGTCTCATAGGTGACAGGAGCGACAACATTATTGGTGTAGCTGGCATTGGACCAGTAAAGGCAGAGCAAGCTTTAGCTGAGCTATTGCCTGAAGAGTGGTATGACAAATGCCGTGAACTCTATAACGATGATGAACGCTTCCATCTCAACATGAAGCTGTTGTACATCTGGCAGAAACCTAACGATATGTGGGAACCTCCCAACAAGGACAACAATGATCAACAGATCCATACTGTCTAGACTCCCCCAACGCTTTGCACATTGGTTGTGTGCAGGTGAAGATCCATTTACCCTAAACAGTGAGCAGCTACTTTGGTTTGCTGCATTTGTAAAACAAGCAGAGGAAACAGAATGAAGAACCCAGACACTTTTATTGACAACGCAAAACAAGCATCAGAAATTATGTACAGAGAAGGCAAAGCAGAAGACCGCTTAGCTTTCAGGATAGGTATGTTAGAGGCATACATCAAAGGACTTTGTGACATCATCAACGAATACGAACAAGAGATAGATAAAGCAGCACAAAGGTTTATTGGTTGATGCCTAGACCTAAACGACACAACCCTGCGGGGTATCGCAGTGGCTTAGAGACTAGGTTTCAAGCTGCTTGCGAAGCAAAAGGATGGAAGCTTGGTTACGAACAGGACAAGATCAAGTACGTAATACCAGCAAGCAACCACACCTACACACCAGACTTCACTGTTACTAAGAACGTCTACATAGAAACCAAAGGTTTATGGACAGGAGCTGACAGAAAGAAGTCTGCACTTATTAAACAGCAGCATCCAGACATCACTATTCTTTACGTGTTGCAACGCAACCAAGGCATAACCAAGAAGAGTAAGACCACTTACCTAGACTGGGCAGCTAAGAATGGATTAGATGCTTGTGTGTTTTCTAACACAGAATATTGGCAGGACTACATCATGAGGCATTTATGATTGAATTATCTTTATTGGAAGTTGTATTGTTGTTAGCTAACGGAGTTCTTCTGTACTTGTACTTCAAAGCTAATGATGAAATTAGAACCCACAAGATGGCTGTGGCAGCAATGTTGTACGGCATACATTCAGGAAGATTAAAAATTACAGATCAAGGAAACTTTTTTAAAGTGGAATCAACATGAAAATATCCCAAGAAGCAAACGAACGCAATCTTAAACAGATTAACGCTATGCAAGAACGTTGGAAAGAAATATCAGCAGCACTAGCTAAACCAGCACCTGCACCAACTAACCACAGCAACGGTACATACAAAACTGGAGACGGAGAAACAACTCAACCAGTACGCCCTGGTAGCCAAGACCATAAAAAGTGGCCCTCAAAAGGGTTGTTATCAGACGTTCCTAATAACAAGGAAATATAAATGCCAAGACCAAAGAGTGAGCTAACAGGTGATAGCAAACACATAGGTGCTCGGTTAACTAAGTCACATTTTGAAGAATGGAAACAACTTGGTGGAGCACAATGGTTACGTAAAACGCTTGCACAAAGCATCAAAGATAGAGTAAAAACTAATACAAAAGATTAGATTTTGATTTGTCATAGATTTGGGTTAGAGTTTGTTTGCGGGATGTTCCGCATCTAATTTTGGAGTACATCATGTATAAAGTTGTTATTGACATTGGCGATTGGTCTTGGGACGAAGATCAAACTGTGACTATCGAAACAAGTGATTTTGATAAAGCTCAGATCATTCAAGAATTTATTGCGTTTCAACAAGACAATGGTTGGTCTGTTGATTACGAAGCAGTTGAATACGATGAAGAAGAAGTCGAAGAAGAAGAAATAGAAGACGAAGTAGAAGATGAATTAGCTGACTACGTTGTAGGCGACATCGTTGAAGATGACGATGGTCTTGTATGGGAATTGGTGGGCTGATATACTACCCATGCAGTTGCCTGTAGGGAGTCTTCGGACTCCCTTTTTTTATCCGCTATTCGCAAATAGCAAACAAGTCTAAATTAGACATTGTGTATCTTGCCTCTAAACTCAATCTGACCATCTGCCCAAGTATGAACCAATTCAGGCCACAATAAATTACCGTCATGGAATGTCAGAATAGCAAATCCTGATCGCCAGTTGGTTGGCGATAGTTCTAAGTAATTCTCAAACTGTGGTCCTGTGGGTTCAGCTAAAGTGCCTGTGTCCACGCCAAACCTTGTACCACGATAATCATCAAAGGGGGTTACCTTGAGACTGTGTAGATGCCCAGTACAAATATTTACCCCGCTATTTACAGTATTGTTGTGGGTAGCGTGTACACCGCCTTTCCAGCGGTGTTTAACAATAGTATTCTCCGTAGGCCAACAAGCCCAACATGGATGCCAAGCAGGAAAATGATCTTTGAGGCTAAACCCTTTGACAAACTCATACTGAGGAGCGTTAGCAGCTAAACGATTCTCAAACCTAGCATCGTGATTACCCAAGGTCCAGATTAACTGAGCATTGTGTCTAACGTTCTTAGTAACATCTTCTATCTCACCCATTGCTATCTCACAAGCTTTAAGTTCTTGGATTACAGATGGTGTGGAATCCCAACCAATTCTTGGATAGCGAGAAATACTAGCGCCATCAAAAATATCGCCATTGGCAATAATTGCATTGGGTCTAAATTCTTTAATAGCCCATAAAAGTCCTTTAAATGCCGTAGTATGTATACCAGGCCAAAAATGAGCATCACTAAAAACAATAACAGTGCCATTTAATATTCCTAAATCTTTACGGGCTGCGCTAGGTTTTGTAGAAACATTTAGTTTAGGCGCACGAGCTTCTAACGATTGCCCATATTTAACTTCTAAACTGCGTCTGCGTTTGAGCACTGACCGCACATTCATATTGCCAGCTTTTGCTACCTCAGCAGCATAACCATTATTGTTTTTCCAAAGTTCAATAAACTCTTGGTCAGTTAACTTCATATATGCGCCTTTAAAGTTTATGTATTAACACATATATGTGTGACAATTTAATTTAAGAATACGCTCTAGTGCCTTGTTTATCAATGATTAATGCCATTTTACGTGGTTTAGCATCTACATTGTTGGGAATAGAAACATGAGTCCAACGATCAAACTCACGTATCACTTGGTCATAAGACAAATCAGATTTCATAATGGCAGTAACTACTTCATCAGGAGTCATTTCAGGCACACGAATATCCGCAGCACAACCTTTTCTGTGTTGGCTTGTATCTTTAGAACCAACCGCAGCGTTGACTTGTTCAGACCTAAAAGCTGAGTTCACTATGATTGTTTTATTACCTAAGAGTTTCTTTATTTCTTCCAAAAATAAAGCTAGACGTTTCAGATTTGCTAACTCTTGTTCATTGGGAGTATTGTCAAACTCACGGTGATCTGTAAACGTCAATTCTTCAAGAGTAAAGTGAGGTGATAAGTTCATGGTGTAGGACTTGATTGGTGGAGGAGTTCGTCTTTTTTCTGGCTACCAGCAGATGAACCAAAGTAAAAAGCAATAATGCCCGTCCATGCCGTACCAAGTGACCCAAGCATTAACATCAGTGCATCAGATGTTTTAAAGTGCTCAGTCATTAAACCAACAAGAATGCCAAAAAATCCAATAGTGACAGCGATAGCCATTAAACCAGGTATAAACGACTGCGTAGTAGCTTGCATTTGTCTAGCAGACTTGCGGTCATCAACAGCGATCTTTTCAAAGTCCAGACCCATTTCTTGTGCTCTAGCTGCCATAGCTAATTCAGCGGTCTTAATCTGAGCTATCTGGTCAGCAGTTAACTTACCTTCAGCAATGGTCTTAGTAACATCTTTGGGGTCAATGCCAATAGCTTTAGATACTGCTTCAACAGCAAGTCCAGCTAAAGGACCACCCAATGCTGTAGCAATAGTAGGTGCAACTTGTTTAAGCCAATCCATCATTTTTCCTTTGCTTCATTAATTAACTTTTGAATCTGTTTTTGTTGATGCTGTGTCTCATGTTTTGTTTCAAGAATGTCTATGTACATCATCCCCATCAAAGGCAGTATGACAACAAAAACAAAACACATCACAACTAATCCAATCAAAAACCCCATCGAACTTTCCTGTCCAGAACTATTAGATACGCCATTAGATACAGGTACAGAATAACCACCGTAGTCGCTATTAGATACAGAGCCTTGTCTTGCAGTGCGCTTATCATCTGCTTTCGTTGCCATTGTTTAAGTCTTTCACGCTGCTGTTGCTCTGCTTCTTGTTGTACTTGTTCTTCTTGAATTACCTTTCGCATTTCTATAAAATCTGTATATATTGCACCCAACTCAGGTGGGCTTTGATATATCAGCGTTTCTCTTAACTCAACCTCCATCTGCGCCATTCTTCTTTGCGCTAAAACCCTGTCTAACGCCTGTTGATTTAATGACGCAGTTTTAGGTTTCTTTTCTTCTTCTTTGACAACCTTGGTTAAGGTTTCTTGTGCAGTAAAGAATTTACCCAAGTGACCACTGATGTCTTGAATGACATCAACGACCTCAGCACCCGTGGCTTTGTATTCTTTATAAAGAGCACAACCTTGTTTGATGTATCCGACAGCCGTGCTTGCCATTGCAATAAGAGTGAGTGGATCAATTTTTTACTCCTTGTAAAACCAGTCATTGTATTTAGAAATTATTAACGCATCAAACTCTTCTTGAGTCATGTTATTAGTAACTTCAACACTACTAACAATTTGTTTGACATCACGTTCTAGCAGCTCGGAAGCTTTGAATGTGTTAATAACATCTTTATTAGCTACACCATCACCAGGTACAACTTTGTGTCCATACCCAACAATAAGGTTGCCATTACCATCATGGTAAGGCTTTGCCCTAAACCCTTTAGAACGGATAACAGTAAGTGCTTGATGAGATATGTTCATAGTGGTGTTATAGAAATAGCAACAGAAGGAGATAACGGATGTGCTGGACTTGTTCCTGCTGCGTAAGTAATTAAAGAAGAGTTGCCCGAATCAGTTGTCCAATAAATCTCAAAATAATCATTGGCACTAAACGTAAGCAACTGGTTCCAACCAAAGACTAATGCTCCATGAGTAGAACCATGTTTACCTAGGATAGCAGATGTACCAGCAGAGTCTGTTACATCTGTACCATTAATCCTAAACCAAACAGTTATGTTGTCAGCAGAAACATCAGGGTTATTTCCCTGAATACTAAACTGGACGTTGTAGTTACCAGCTTTACTAATAACAACACGAGATGTAGGAGTGCCTAAAGCAATACCAGTGCTGTAGTCAGTCGTATTAAATGTTATAGCTGTAGGAGTAGCCGCAGCAGCAGTCTGCGTTGTAGTGTCATGGAAACTACCATAGTTTCTAGCAGACCAACTAGGAACACCAGCACTAGTCATCTGCAAGAACGATGTGACTGTAGGAGCAGGTAACCTAGTTAACAGATTGCTAGAAGGACTGTAAAGAATGTCACCAACGTTGTAGTTAGTTATACCAGTGCCACCATAGATAGCCTGAATAGGCACATCTAAAGTAGAAGCAGTACCAAAAGCTCGGTTGCTAAGCTTCTGAAACCAATCTCTCCAAACAAAACTTTCTTCTATTTTGTCTTGGGGTATAGGAAAACTTACTTTAGTTGCCATTAACAATACTCCATATCTTTGCAGTAGCCATTTTTCTGAATGTCAGGTAACAATTTCTCAAGCTTCTCACCTATGTCATCTCTTATCATGCAAGAGTTGATCATGGTTACTTTCTTTTTGAAGGTCTTGTAGCAAGCTTCACGAGCATCCTCAACAGTCTTACCAACACCTGAAACAGTCATTACATAGCTGCCGCAAGTAACTAAACAAGGCTCAGTGTTCTTACCATCCTTACCTGGTCCCATTCCCATTTTGACTTCAGACAAGTGAATGTTCTTAGTAGCATCTTCTATGGTCATATCAAAGATAGGGTAACCAGTGTTCTCCTTCTTCTTGACATTGCTGTACGGGTAGTCAGGTTGAGACACAACAATACCCACAGCTATGTCCTTACGTACCTTCAATGTGTCTTTACCATCAAGGCTATCTAACATCCATTGAACAGGGTCACCTAGGTGCAGAGCTTGTTGGATCTGAAACAAAGGCCAACCAGGTCTAGTAGTGAACTCTAGAGGCCACGGATTACCTTTGTCGTCAATGATGCAGTTGACATCAATGTAACCAGAGTAACCAATGCCATGCAAAAAGTCCTCAAGAGGTTTAAGAACTTTGTCAGCTAATAAAGACTCTTCTGTGTAGCGCATCACAGTACCTTGCTCACCAGTAGCAGGACCATAGTCACCAGACATCAGTTTCTTAAACTCCCAGTTCTCCAAATAGTATTTAGAGAAACCACCAAGACCAAACCAACCACCAACAGCCATCTCAGAACCAGCATGGAACTCCTGAAGAACAAACTCACCGTCATAGGCGTTCATCTTCTTCCACTTGTTCAACATAAACACCATATCACGCCAGTCTTTAGAACAGTAGCTAAGAGACTTCTCACCATCACCAACAGGTTTAGATACGTAACGCTTCTCTTTGTTACTAAGAACAAGAGCAATAGCGTCTTCGTACTTCTTAAACTTCTGCATAGGAATAGTCTTGATGCCAGCTCTCTCAAAGATAGCTGACCCGTACTCCCGATCCTGTTCCCAACGAGCACCCTCTACATTGCAACCGTAGATAGGATAGCCCTTGATGCGATATGGTTCTAGTTGTTTAATGTACCTGCTGTTATCAGTAACAAATATTAAGTCAGCCCAGTCCATACTGGGTTCCCAATTAGCAACCTTTTTGAAGCAATGCTCCATGCCATCACCGTTTTCACAGCGAGTGCCATCAAAGTTGTTACGCATATACACACGAACATCATGACCATGAGCACTAGACTTGATAGCCAAGTCCATAGCAAACCCACAGTCAAACTGATCAATGATTAAGAGTTTCATTATTTTGCTTCTTTGTTAAGTTTTTCTCTTCTTTTATCTAAAGCTCTTTTTTCTTGGTCATGTTTTGGTGTCCACTCCATGCGCCCTTTTTTAATTTCTTTGTCCCGATACTTCCAAGCATTTTCTTTGGTAGCAAGCTCACGTTCTGCTCGTGCTAATTTATTTTGTTCAGCAGTTTTACCGTAGACAGGGAAACCCATTGTTCCTAGTAACGCTCTCTTAGCACCTTCTCCTTCAGGTGCATCAGCACCAGCTTGTATCTGAAAAGGTAAAGTTGATTGAGCAACTGCTTTAAGTCTACCAGCACCACTCAAATCAACTAACTTAGGAGCAGTGGGGCTAGCGTACTCTAAACCACCAACACCAACAACAGCAGCTTTAGGTAAGAACCCCAACTTGTTAGACAAAGTTTTATCTGGGTCCATGATCCAGTGGTAAGGCTCCATAGCGTGTTTCATAGCTTGCATAGACGTACCATCAGGCCATTCAATACGAGTTGGATCTTTGTTGTCCCAAACATCTCTACCCGCAGTCATGTTATTAATAGCATTGATTAACGTGAAATAAACCAATGCTGTTTTGAACTGATACAACCTAGCATAGTCAGCCTTGGTTGTAGGAGCCATCATGCCTTTAATACCTTCTATAGGTTGCAACTTAGCAGGATTTAAAGATTTTGGTAAAGCAGAACTAAAGGCACGAATAGTAGAAATAGTCCAGTCAGGAGCAAACAACATAACCTGCAACGATCTACGTCCTTCTGGACTGTAAGCAGCCATAGCTATACGTTTAGCAAACTCATTGTTAGTATTTCTAGCAGCATCAAACCAGTTAAGACCACCAAAACTATCGTTAACAAACTTAGCAATTTCTTTACGAGAAGCAGACTCATCAAAAGGTTTGCCCTCTTTAGCAGCTTGTAAGCGAGCCTTTTCAAGGTACGCATCAGCCACCATAATTTTGCCACCAGTGTGCAAATAATCCCAGGTGTACTTATCAAAAACACCTAGGGTATATTTTTCAACTGTAGACATAGTGCTTTCAAGAGCACGAGTTTTAGGTCCATATTTACCAATCATTGTGTCTGCAAATTTACCCACAGCACTTAACATACCTTTAGAAACATCTTCAGGTACTTCTAATTGCAAACCAGACTCTCGTATCCATGTGTCTACGCTATCACCTAAACCACCTTTTTTATATTGTTCAACAGCTTTAGAAATAGCAGATAACTGAAGGTCTTTGCCACTAACAGCTTTAACACCCTTTTCAACTAAAGGAAGAGCAATAGCTTCTTTAAGAGGAGTCCACAAAGGAATCTTGGCACTAGACAAAACTTCCATCAAAGACTTAGCGTGAAAGAAAGAACCAATAACGTTAATACGTTTAACAGCTTGAGAAATAGTTCCCAACGCTTGCATAGTTAAACCAGGACCAGAATCAAATACAAACTTTAAAGGAGCTACTAAATCAGGATGAATAGCATAACCAGCTAAATCTGGATGATCTATTTGTTTCCAACTATAAGGCAAATCTTCTGGACCAGTAATAGGTTTAATTAAAGACTCACCATTAATGTTTCTAATCTGTTTAATGTTATCTATTAGATTTTTATTTTCAATAGCTTTTTCAACAGACAAAGCATAGTCTTTGTAGATCTCTGCAAGGTTGTTTGTCTTAAGTTTGAAACGGTAGTCTTTACCATTCTCAGCCAACCACTCATTAATTCCATTAATATGACTAACAAGATCTTCACGAGTTTTAAGTCTACGTTCTTGACCGTACTTAGTAGTTGTCTTAGTGCCATTACCAGATGCTTTCTCACCATAACCAAAAGCATCACGCATGAACTCTTCAAGCGCACCTTTAGGAGCTGCACCTTCTGACACAACATTACGAGCTACGTAGTTCTCATGCCAACCTTTAATGACACCATTCTCTAAAGCTCGTTTACCAAGCTCGTCCATTAAGGTACGAAACTTAGTTGCAACTTCTTTAGCTTTGCCTTCTAAAGTAACACCCCTATCAATATCAAAACTAAGCTGTTCTAAATTAACATCTTTACCAGCCAACTCTTTTATGTCAGCAGTGTTGTTATGAACAATACGTTCGTTAGCTAGTTTGTTATTAAGGTTTGTTCCTACAAATTCTTCAACTTGTTTAACAGGTTCAGGCCAAGTCTTTTTAAACTCTTCCCAACCTTTAAAGAACTCAACAGCTTCTACTTCACCGTGCTTCTCATAGATGTCTGTAGCTATGCTTAAAAATTCTTTGTCATCTTTAACGTCACGAGGAGAAGTTTTAGTTGTGTCAACAACAGGCTCATCAGGTGAGCTAGGCTTCTTAGGAACACCAGCAGGTTGTTCTTCAGTAATCTTAAAACGTTCATCACCTGCTTTACGAAGGTCACCACTATGCAAACCGTCTTCGGGGATTTCTAGTTTAGCCCTAGTCTTAGTTACTTCCCTATACTTAGGTTCTGTAGGACCAAACTCTTCTACAAGTTTTAATTTCTTTTCAAGATCTTTAATTTCTTTTCTAGTATTTGATGCAGTTTGCCACGCATCAGTTCGTTCTGCATCAGAAAGTTTTTCTTTTAAAGACTGAAGTTCTTTATTAATGTCTTCTTTTGTTCTAGAAGGAACAGCGACTTCTTTGGCAGTGTATTCTTCTACAGGTACTTGACCTGTATTAACAGCACGGTCAGCAGCTTCTTGACGAGTTAAAAACTGACCACGCTCATCTAAGAAACCTTGGTCATGGGTATCAACAGTCTCAGCTTTACGAGCTTCGTCATGCTTAGGACCCATGCGTTCTATTTCACCAGTCTCTTTGTTCCTAATAGCAGCTTCAACCAAAGGAGATGTAGAAGCTCTTTGATCAGCTTCTTTTTTAACTTTGTCTTTAAAAGTTTCTATTTGTTCAGGAGTAGCAGCAGGAGGAGGTGGTGTAACTTCTTCTTTTTTAACTTCAGGTTTAGGTTTTGTAACAGGAGCAGTTTGTCCCAATACCTTTTCACCAAGCTTAGTAGGCTTAGTAAATGCACCAGTAGCAACATCAATAGCTATAGATTTAGGATCAAGTACAGGTTGGCCTTCAATAGCTCGTTGACCAGCACCAATACCAGTCATAACACCAGAACCTACAGCAGCTTCTTTGATACTTTGAGGTAATCCAGGACGCATAAAGGGGCCTAGAGAACCACCAGTAACAGAACCAGCTAAAGAATAACCAGGATATTCTTGACGTTGTTTTTCTCTTGTACCAACAATGTCTGTACCAAACACTTTGTCAAACACGCTCTCAAGACTAGTGATGCCCATAGAACCAAGATAACCACCTGCAACACCCCCCACAATACCCGTAACAGGTTTAGCCCAAACAGGTTGAGGAATAGCCATACCAGCTCTAGCACCAGCTAAAGCAGCAGGAGAAGCACCAACAGACTCTAAATAAGAAGAAGCAAAAGCTCCAGCACCACTAACTTTTTCTTCTTGTTTCTTAGTGTAGTCAGCCATAGACTTCTCTAAGAAGCCTGGTTTAGTTTCTTTAGCAGCAGGTTTAGTTACAACTTCATCATCTTGTCCCCAAGAAGAAGTCTGTTTAGCAGCAGGTGCAACAGTCTTAGCTGGAGTAACAACCTCATCGTTTTGTCCCCAATCAGCCATGATGTTTAACCCTTCTTACGTTTGACTACACCATCTTGTATGTAGTAGCTGTTAGGAGGCAGCTTGTCATACTCTTCTTTAGAAGTAGGTTTAGCAGGATTGTCCTGAGTGTATTTGTTACTAGGAACACTAGGCTTACTAGTTTTAGGAGTAAGAGTTGTGTCTCGTTTAGTAGAGACTGCTGGCTTCTCTTCTTCAGGAGAACCACCAAACAACTCCATTTCCTTTTTAAGGTTATCAATAATAGTTTGTTTACCAGGAAAGTTAGGAGCTGTAACAGCTAGGTTAAGTTCTTTTTGAAGCTGACTACGTTTAAATTCATCACGAGCATTAACAGCTCTGCTGTACTCAGCAGTCTCATCAGACTTAAAAAACATAGCTTTATCTAATTTAGCTTGAGCAGCATCTACTTTGGCATTTAAACCTTCAAGAGTCTTTTGGCCAGACCTCTCAATAGTTTCTTGTGCTTTGGTATAGATGTTCCAGTCACGCATCTCACGATCACCACCACCCATACTCTTAGCAGCTATGCGAGCGTTAGCATTAATAACAGCAATACGTTCTCTAGAAGTATCAACAAGCTTTTGTTTTTCCAACTCAATCTCTTTGAGCTGTTTAGCCATCTGCCCTTTAGCATTGAGCATCAAGTTCTTAGTAGCCTCTTTCTTTTCTTTAGGAGACATCTTGTTCCAATTAGCTTCACCAACTTGAGCAATCAAAGCTTTCCTATTTTCTTCAGGAAGGTTGCTAAATGTTTCTTCAACTTTGCTATCAGGCATAGCTGACAACACACCATACACATCACCAATTAATTGAGATTGTTGGTCTAATGTTTTTTGTCTGTTAGCTACTTTACGAGTCTCATACAACTCAGAAGAAGCTAAAGTCTTTGCTCCGTTCTCTACATCACCAGATGCAAATTGAACAGACGCAGCTAACCTAAGACGTTCAGCGTCATCAGCTTTAGACCATTCAGGAGTCTCAATAAGTTTCTGTAATTTTTCTTTAGACTCTTTACCTGCTTTAAGATTAGTGTCAGTAATTAAATTAGAAAGACGTTTAGCTTCTATGTTTTGTTTTTCTTGTTCTTGTTTTAATGCAGCTTCTTGAGGAGCATATTGAGCTTTAAGACGATCCTGTTCAAGCTTGAGCTTAACTTCTTCAGGAGCAGCACGATCCTCTGCTAATCTACGTTGAGCAGCAGCTTGAGTTAAGTCTTGTATGTACGGAGCTTTAGCTACGTTCTCTTGTAACTGCTCAATAGCTTTGCTACCAGCAGCTATGTCAGACATCATGTATGGCATAACTTATTCCTTTACTTAAAAGTTAACCATACCAAAAGGATCAAAGTTTTGTGGTCCACTCATGCCACCACTACCACCCCCATAGCTACTACCACTGGGGTTATATATTTGACCAATGCCTTGAACAATACCACCTAAACCTTGCATCTGAGCTTGTTGTTGTGCTTGTCCAGCAAGTATTCCAGCTTGTCCACCTATGGCAGGAGAGTAACCAGCACCAGAACCTGTAGCAAGTCTGTTCATATAGTCTTGCATAAAGCCATAGTAACCTTGTTGAGAAGTCTTATCTAAAGCTAATTGTTCGTTACCAGACCTAAGCATTCCAGATGCAGCAGATGTTCGTTTAGAAGCCTCTAGAGCAGGATCTAATACTCCTGTTTGAAACTGACTAAACCCAGGCATTTTAGTAATGTCTGTTTGAACACCTGGTTGCAACATACCAGAATACATTTCTCCAAGTTTGGCTCTGTAAGGAGCAAAAGGATCTACAGCTTGTTGGGCAGTACCACTTACTTGAGTACCACCGCCACCACCCCCGCCTCCAAATAAAGAGTTGAGTCCTCCAGCAATACCTACGATTGATCCAATAGTGGCTAACATATTAATTCTCCGATTCGTTGTAAGCTTTGACTAACTCTAGAGCTTCTTTAGCTTCCTTCTTAGATACTTCATCTTCAGCCCATAGGCATAACCAAATCACATCAGTTATTGCTTCAACTCTATGAGTAGTATCTTTAGGAATAGTAACTAACTTATAACCAGTCATACGGGTGGTTATCCCGTTTATAGTAACGTCAGCCGTACCTGAGACTAATACAGAACTGTGGGCATGTTTATGTTCGTGAGAGTTAATAAACATACCAGCGTCTATTTTTGTTTCCACAATAAAGACACTGCCACTCTCTTCATCACCACCAAAAAACTGTAAGTCCATTTTAATCCTTTATCTGCGGTAACGTCCACCACCAACAGCTTGTTCTTGATCCATCTCACCAATCCTAAAATCTACTTCAGCTCCATCAAGTCTTAATGGACAGTTACTAGTAACAAGGAACTCCCAAGCTCTACGTCTGTCAGCACCACTGAGATATATCTGTGACCTAGAAGCATTCAAGTCTATAGACCTGTAACTAGACCAGGTAACGTAGTCATCTCCAGAGTGACGTATTTGCATTGTTCCTGCTGTCTTATCACCCACGATCTCTAACCTTCCATAAAACTTACGCTTAGTAGTCCCGTTGTCTATGATGTCCGTAACAGTACGGCAGTAGATAGGTTGGGTGTTATCTCGGTAGGTGTTGACATCAAAGTAATACAAAGTAGCTGTATCGTCATCTAGGGTATACGCTACCCCACCTAATGATGCAAAGAAAGCAGGACGAAAGTAAGACTCTTGGTAAGTACCAGGATAGGGTTGGTCATTACTTTGGATAGAGAATTGAGTCCATGAGTACCACATCTTCTCGTTTAAGTCGTATACCAAAGTCTTTTGGGTGTTATGCAAAGTTAAAATATACAGAGTATGCCCATCTATGGTGTAGCAATAGGCAGATACTTGTCCTAAGTTATCAGCTTCTAAATGACGGTCTACAGACGATGTAGAGACACGAATGGGTGATACCCCATCCATAAGATAAACAGAACGGCTGTTGGTCTTTGTAGCCCCTATCCAGAGCACTGTGTTACTAGTAGCAACAATACTATCCCCACTAGCACAACCAATCTCAGAGGTATAGGTAGAAGCTACAGCTAAAGGAGAACCAGTAGCGTTAGCAGCATCGTAATAAAACTGAGTGCTAACAGCACCAAAAGCTATTAAGTAGTTCAAGTGCTTAGCAATACCTACAAGGGTATCCGTAGTCTGCTCAAAGCTTATGTAGTTAAGAGCATCCCAAGTAGTTGGGTCACCAACGTTAGAGTTGTATATACGATTATTACTAGTGCCAATAAACAGATAGTTGTCTAAATACACAACACCAGATACATACGGTCCTGAAGGCAACGTAGTCATGGACACAGATGAACCAGATTGGTCGTATAGGTATCCGTTAATTTTATTTTGAAAGAACAAGTAAGTGTCAAGGAACGTCTTAACAAAGTAACTCTGGCTAGTTGAAGCAGACGTAGTACCCAAAGTAGTCACAGCATAAGAAGAGCTAGGATCAACTTGGTAAATGGTGTTATTAATAACAGCAGTAAGCTTGTTGTTAAAAGCAACTAAACCTTGACTAGGTGTATATGCAGGTGGTGTAACAGGTGTAATCTGTACAGCAGCTACAAGACCTGGACGTTTAATAAACTCCCGCTTTTGATCCCTTGTCTCAAAGAAACAATTAGACGAATAAGAATCCTTAGCAAAACTACCCGTTCTGCTTTCAATAGGTTGAGTAAGCGGTATACGTTCTGTAGCCATGCTTACCGTCCATAGGAGTTGTTAGACGTAGATCTAAAGTCTGGTTGGAAGAATGTACTAGATACCTCAACGTTCCAATCATCAAGTTGAGTTTTATATGTTTGTGCTCTTGTAGCAATTTCTTGTCTAGCATTCATAGGAACACCATACTCTAAAGCTAATTGGTCAGCTAAGTTCCATACCAAACAATTCATCCACTCGTTAGGGAAGTCTGGTATGTCAGTAGCTAACGTCATGTCATTTAAAGGCATTTGAGCAATTATGTGTAGCTCAAGGTTAGCTTCAGAGTAAGCATCAGGTGTTAGGTACACATACAAAATACCATTGATCTTTTTGCTATCGTAAAAGATTGTGTTAGCAGTACCAGTAGAAAATTTAGAACCCAATACGTTGTACTCTTGTTTAGAGACAATCATTACAGGTGTATCTATGACTGGGTTACTAGTAACATTACGATAGAACCCTTGTATAACTTTAAGGGGTCTGTCTGTAATAGCTACAGTAGGTGCTAACGAGTCATACATTAAATCAGATCCATTACCACCCAATGTGTAATTAGTCTGACTAGCGTTTAAAGGAACAATCAGCTCTGATACTTTCCATAACTTAAGACCATCAGTGTTAAGTTGTTTGACAAGCAAGTTGAGAGACATATTGGCATTAGCAATAGTCTCTGCATCAGGTGTACTACCAACCTCAAGCGTCCCTAACTTTCTTAAAGCTAAAGAAATGATTTGGTCACGATTGATGGAGTAGTTAGAAGACATGATTTTTTACTGTGCTGGTTGCTGTTGTTGAGCTGCTAAAGCTTGAGCCTCTGCTTCTTGTTGAGCAACAATAGCCGCAGCTTCAGCAGCTTGTTGGGCTGCCAACTCAGCAGCCTGTTGAGCTACTGCTGCATCATGGATTGCTTGTTCTTCAGCGGTGTACTCAACTTGAGTGACTTCACCTGTTTCTACATTTACTACGATTCTGTGTGTCATGATGTTTACTCGTAAAGGATGTTGATTGTTCCAGCGTCAAATGTATTTGTTCCGCCACCACTTATCCTAACTTGCGTTAATGTTCCAGCTAGCGATTTAACGCCAGCACTAATATGAACGTAGTTGTTATCACTACCGCCCAAAACACCTTGTTCAGCCCAAGTATTTGTGGATATATTTACTAGAGAAAGTGTAGCCAAACCATTAAGCACACTAGATGCACTTGTTGCTGAACCAGCCAAAGTAAACCCAGAACTCATATTAGTTGCAGTTGGTGTAAGGGTAGTAGAGTACAAAACGGTTCCTGCGTAGCCACTAGTTTCTACGCCAGCTACTGGCCCAATTTGCATAAAAAGACCCGCACCACCATTTGTACTTACACCATTAAACATCACAGTAATACGCTTAACCCATGATGGAATAGAAGTAAAGTCAATGCTTGTACCACTGGTAGATGCCACAGCAGTACCAGAGGTAATACCCAGTATTGCACCTGAGTTGATTGTTACGCTGTTTGAACCATCAATTGTTGTTGACAAAATATATTCTCCTTTTATCCGTGATTTGCAAATTCTTGATGCAACATATCTCTTGCCAACCCAATAAATTCCTTGGCATCATTTAAATCATCAAAGTACCCAAGATTTTTATTTATTTTATTTTTCCGAATACACGCATACCATTTATTATATTTTTTTGCCCAAGAAACGCCTTTAACACCAGACTTGTTTGCTTTTGTCAAACACTTGTTTGCGCAGTTTTGACTAGCTGTAGCGGCTCTAAGATTGTCAATGTGGTTATTTTTTTTATTACCATCAATATGGTCAACAGTTTCTGGAAGATGTTTGTGAACCATATAAAACAAAATTCTGTGAACTTGCCAAGGTATGCCATGCAAAAAAACCTGTGAATATGCGCCACTGTTTGAACCTGTAAGCTCACCAATTTTTACCCTACTATTTCTCTGTACTTTGTTGTAAAGACGACCATCTATGATTTCAAACACAGAATGCAAATAATCGTAATCAGGAAAAAAATTGCGGCTATTACTCATGCCCATGTCCCCACGTTAGTCGCTGCGCCAGATGCGGAAAGCGGATTGATTCGGATGTAGCTACCAGCTACTGTTGAGTAAGCCCCACCAGGTGCGGCTGATAGCGTGTATTGCGGAATGAATGTACCGCCAGCGTTGATTGATACTGTGCCTTTGACAACACCCCACCAATTAACTGTTGCCGCTGTTGTTCCACCGTTTACTGTTAAATTAGAAGCACTTGTAGAATATCCATTACATAATGGTGCGGCAGAACCAAAACTTGTTTGTGCGGCAGCATAGATTCCTGTAAACTGCCATTGAATATTATTAAGTGTGGCAGTGCCACCAAAACCAAAACCAAAATTGTGCGATGTTGTTCCAGCAGTTTTATTTAGCACAACCAACATTTCAAACTCATACACAGTGCTTGTTGACAGCGTAACTCCAACACCAAATATGCTTTGTGCCGTAAGCACTTGAGTTCCAGCCAATGAAGAATTCAGCCTGTAATACTGTTGCGTTGGAACAATGCCTCGCTGTGTGCCGATAGGTGTAGCAGCATAGATGGGGCTTGAGTATTCAATCTGCCCAACAGCGGCAGGGCTTGATAGCGTGTCAGAAGTTAAAACAAGTATTGACATGATTAAGCTATCCTTGTTATTACGAATTGTTGTGCGGCAGGGTTAGCACCAGCAGTTGTACCGCCAGTGTGAGGCCTTATTACAGAACCCGCAGATGCATAAAGTGTCACAGCCACTGACCCCGAATAGTTATTTGAGGAGGGCGTTGCCACAGCCAGTGCGTCTGCCGCAGTTATGGAAACAATACTCGTAGTTAATTGTGTGGAGTTAAGCGACAACCCCAAATCACCTGCGGCATTAAATTGGTCGGTGTAACTAATTCCATAAATTCCAGTTGTATTGATAGTAAATGATGCGCCAAGCGTTGCACTATCTGCATAAGTAATATCAGAGCCTTGATTGGTTACAGTATTTGTAAATCTACGAATCTTTGTATTTGTTGATCCATAGCCGTTTGCAGTGTTTAACCTAACCACACTTGGTGTTGTGGGGAGAATACTCATTGTTCCAGTTACCGCTGGCATGGTAATCGTAGTAGTACCCGCAACAGCAGGGGCGGCAAGTGTTACCTGTCCGCTAGTGTCTCCTGATATAACAACTGATGACATATATTTCCTTTACAGAACAACCCAACGTGAACCCGTTGGAACAGTGACTGATTGACCAGATGCAATAGTAATAGGTCCTGTAGACATAGCGTTATTACCTGCTGTAATTGAGTAGCTAGTGTTTACAGTTTTACCGTTTTCATAGAACACAGCATCACTACCTGTACCAGTAGCACCACCACTAGATACCCAAGCACTAGCTGTACCGTTATAGGCTTCTAGTTTGTTAGTACTGGTGTTAAAACCAATTAAACCAGCAGTAGGAGAAGCAGGTCTACCAGCAGTTGTCCAAGGACCTTGTACAGTACCTACAGAGAATGTTTGACGAAGAGAAAAGGTGTTTATCTCATCTAACTTGGGGAGGTCATTAAGAGAAGCTGATACTAAACGCAGTTCAACTTTATCACCTGTACTCCAAGCAGAAGCAGTAGTACCATCTTGAGCACGAGTAATAGTAAACGTGTCTGTACTTCTAGCAGTAACTTTAACAATTTCAATTGTTCCAACAGCATTAGCAAGAGTACAGTAGAAATAATCTCCAGCACCCAATGCTGGAAACAATGCACCTTGACCAGTAGCAACTGTCAAGCTAGTAACTGAACTGTTAATGCCAGACGCCAATGTTGACGTAGCATTGTTAGTAAACTTCATCACCATAAAATATTCCCCTTAACCAACGGTTATTGTCCAAGTCAACAACAATCTATCTTGATCTTGTTTACCAATTGTAGTAAACACAATGTGAGACAACATTGTTCCACCAGAAATAGCATTATTAAAAATACCTGCTTCAGAAATAGATCCTGTAGCTACACCAGGAAGATAGTTCTTAACCAATGTAATTACGTTGTTAGCTATGGTTGCAGAATCAAAAGAAGTGCGGAGTGTTTCTGTTTGCAATGCTGTGTCTGCAAGTGCAGCAGCAGTAGTACCACTACCAATAGCTATAGCATTGAATGGAGTAGTGCTGCTACTAATAACAGCATTAGCTAAAAAATTCTTTCCAACTTGAACAATCAAGTTCTTTTTGCTAACAACAACAACGTCATTTAGCTTAAGCTCTACTTCTCCTACTAAACTAATTGTTTCGTTCATTTGTTAATACCCAAAGAATTTATAGCAGAACCATTTAACACAGAAGGAGAACTATGTATTTTAAGAACATAGGCTTCTGCTACGCTAATAGACTCTGCTTCATTTAATTCGCCAAAGATAAAATGATCTGACTGTTCTGGTCTAGTAAACGGAGGAGCTTGTTTGTCAGCTACACCATGTACAAAGTCTTGGGGTTGTCTTGGTTCCCAATCCCCACTACAAACCATCAAACCATCCCACCTCATTTGTAGGTCGCTGTTCTTAAACTGACGACCACAAACGTCACAGATGACGTTCCAACTTCCGTTATCCCATCTAGGTCTGTACGACATTATTGCACTTCGGTTGTACTATACACTGGCAAGTCTCCCAGAGCAACTAGGGTACTTCCAACACTAGTAGTCACAGTCACAACAAGGCGGTAGGTTACACCAGCTACACCACTCTGCACTTGTTGATAAACCTTATTACCCACAATAGTAGCTGAACCAGACAGTACACCAGATGGACTAGCATCAACACCATCTATAACAAGTACAGAACAAGAAGCTGTAGACAATGTTTCCCCTGCCGCTAACGTCTGACTAAAGTCAAAAGACAACGGTTTTATTTCATCAACAAACTTATAGGAAAAATATTCAGCCATTTACATCATCCTGTTTTGTAACTACTATGTTGGTCTTCCTTGGTTTAACTAGTATGTCTTTAAAACCAGCAAACACTTGAACAATAACTTTCTTGGTAGGGACAATTACGGTGTCCTCAATATTAGGCAGCACTCTATAGAAATGACTGACGACACTAGTATAAACGGTTGTTACTAATAACACAAACCTAGAAGTAATGGTAGTCACAAAAGAGCTTGTGGTAGATATAGCAGTAAGGACTAATGATCTGACTGTAGATATTGTTGCTGTAGAAGTTACAGAGGCTGCTATTGTTCTAATAAGAGCCAACAATTTAGATATAGTACTGGTCGTAGTTACAACAGCAGTCAAAGTCCTAGAATAAAAGAACCCATAAAGTAATAATACTGTACTACTTACAGATGCAATTATCTTTTTTCCTACAGCTTTAATAAGCAAAGCAAAGCTAATACAGACTACAGCAAGTGTTGTGATAACTTGTTTTAACAAAAACACAGAGCCAATAGATACAACACTAAAGGTTTTTGCTAATGCTTTTAGGATGGTACTAGTAGAAGTACTAGTAGCCGTTATGTATTTGGTTATTGCTCTAGCAATACTTGTTGTAGACGTACTGGCTACAGAGACTAGTTTTAATGCAGATTTAACAAGAGAAACAAAAGAAGAAGAAGATGCAAACAAAGTTAAATACCTAGCAACTGTTTTTGTAACTGTAGCTGTTGAAGTAACAGCAATAACTAAAAATTTAATATCTGACTTAACTATGCTAACAGCAGAGCTAGTGGTAGCAGTTATGTATTTGACTACTGCTCTAACAATATTAGCTGTAGACGTAGATGTTACAGACTGTACTTTGCCTACAGTTAGTTTGTACGTAGCTGTAGAAGTAGAAGAAAAAGCAAAGCTTTTAATTATGCTTTTTAATAGTGTTGCAGTACTAGTAGCTGCAATGTTTATTGTTCTAGTAATGTAGGCAAGCTTAGTTGCAGTGCTAGTACTTGTAATAGTTCTAACAACACCAACAGCCCTAGCCAAAGTAAAAGTGCTACTGCTAGAAACTGTTAATGCTTGAGCATAAGAATTGCCACTAGTACCGTTAAGTACAGCGGCATTAACTGCAAAAGAATTAAGAGACATAGTATGTCCCTAACTCTGGTTTAACTAAACTGAGTCTTAAAGGTGAACTGAATTGAGTCACCAGAACTCAGGTTAATTGTTGAGAAATCGCCTTTTACAAACAAGTTGCCAGAAGTAGAAGCATCAAACAAACCAGCATTAGTAATAGCAAGAGTACCACCAGCAGTTTGAGTACCGACTACTTGGTATGTGTCGTTAGTTGTAGAAGTTGTTTGTTGTGTGCTAGTACCTGTTTGACGAGCACCAGTTTCTGTAAACAAAGTTGTATCAGCAGCAGCAGTTGTACCAGCACCAGTACCATAAGCAACGTACACGGGTTCTGTACCACTACCTTTAATACGGTTAGTTACGATAGCTCTACCAGTGTTAACTAAGAGAGTAGCCATTTTTTAATACTCCAAAAAATACGTTTTAAAGGGTTTTTGTGCCAATAACTAACAACACCAAGAGACTCAATAGTGCCATCAGCACGAATGATGACAGCACTAATTTGAGCTTCTTTGGCGTTACTAGGAACAATCATTTGAGCCATTGTTAAGCCTTGTCAGATTTGTTGTCTAGCTTGTCAAAGATCTTATTAATCATTTCTTTAAGCTCTCGAATGTCGTTCTTGTAATCGTCTTTAACAACATACGATTTAGGAAGTTCTTCTCTAAGCTTAGCCAAATCAACTTTAAGTTCTTTGACAGCAGCCCACAGTTCACGGGCAAACCAACCCGTGACTGAGGATACAAGTGTTAAACCAATATTTAAAAGGGTTTGGTAATCCATTTAAATACCTTTACAGGTTAGTACCTTGTTTAACCAACTCTAAGATAACTGAGAACACTTGCGTACCAGATGTCCAACCAGTAGTTTTAACAAGAATAGCACCAGTTTTACCAGCACCAGAGTTGTTAGTTAGTCCACCAAAGTTCCAGAACATCAAACGACCACGACCAGCTAGAGGCATGATAATGACATCGGTTGTTGCATCCCACAACAGTTGTACTTCTAATTGGTCACTGATTGAGTAATCAATGTGATCAATTCGCACTTGTGTAGGTGTAAACCCTATGCCACTTTGATTGATGTCAGACATTACAACAGCGTTTGTTAAAGCTAAGTCAGAGGTATCAAGTACCGCTGTTAACTTAACAATTGCGTTGCGCTGACCTTCTTCAAGGATTTGCGTTGTGAATGAGTTAGCCATTTGACTCTCCTAATTAATAGGCACGAGTTTGGGCAGACATCATAAAGTCAACAATCATATCCGCAGTGGTAGGCGCAGTAGAAGCAGCTTTACAACCAAAACCTATACCCATGTTTGTAGCATTGGGGAAAGTACCAACCATTGTTCCAGTAGACACACCTACGTCAACAGAACAAACTTTAGCATCATTAACAAACACATCAATGTTGCCTTTGCCGTCATAGTACCAAGCCAATTTAATATAAGTATCATTAGCAAGAGTAGCAACAGTGGTAGTACCAGTTGAATAAGCAGTAGCAGCTAATGAAGAACTACTTTTACGAACAACAAAAGTAATGTTAGTAGAGCCAGCAGCTTTGTTAAAGTAAATGCCACTAGTAGGAGTTAAAGCAGCAATAGAGGTAGCTACACCAATTTGCAACTGATCATTAAGGGCTGTAGTTGCTTTAAATGCTGTGTAAAACCAAGCTTGTTGCGTAGGAGGAGCAGTAGAAACAATTGTGTTGGTAGCAATGTTAAAGTTAAATGGATTTGCTTGAATAGCACCAATATCACCAGTAACACTAGAAGCACCACCAACAGTAGAAATTAAACCACCATTACCAGCAACCAAACCAATTGTTTGGTGGGTTGTAGTATTAGTTACAGTCCAATCATTAGCAACATATTGAAAAAAATCTTCAAAGTCTAAAGATAAGTCTGTTGGATCGGGAAGAGGGAATTGACCTAAAGAAGAACCAATTGCTTGTGTAGATACACCAGCGGGGAAACGGGTAGGGGAAGCCATAATTAAATCCTTTGACGTTGTTTAAAACAACGCCCTATTGCTAGAGCGTCATTGGAGATTGCATTCTATATTACATTTTCTTTTTGGGCATCATCTTTTTTGCAGCAGCCATTTTCTTAGCAGCCATCATTTTCTTTTCTTCACCTTTAGCTTTAACTTTAGCATCAGGCTTCATGCCCATCTCTTTACGTTTTTCGTATCCCATTTGATTTACTCCTGTTTGTTTACAAAAAGAACCCTCTCTTTTTAGGGAGAGGGCTTGTTACTAATAACAATTAAGGACCATTAGATCCGTAGATAGCACGAGGATCAGACCATCCAAAGCTATAACGCTCGTAGCCTTTGGCTTTAACGTTCATAGTGTCAAAGTCATTGTCTTGATCAAACGTGACAGCGTGACGCTCGTAATACTTCAAACCAGTACCACCAGGGATGGTGTTACGGATAAACCAAGCGTGTGGGATTGAGAAGTAGTGGTTCACTTTAAAACCACCAGGGATGTAATTGCCAGACTTGATGACGTTAATGTCATTGTTGGCATTACCTGTTTGGTAGCTAGAGTGAAGGATACGTTGAGCGTTAAAGATCTCTTGACGAGCAATGTGCAAGCTGTTTGGTTGAATAGCAACTAACAAACCACGGTCGTTTTGAAAGCCCATGATTGCGATAACTGCGTCTTCCAAAGAAGCCTCAGACAAGTCAACATCAACTGCTGGCTTGTTAGAGTATGTACCACCTGATGTATTTGGGTGGGCGGTAGAGCACAAAGCTACACCATCACCACCTAAATATGTGCTATTAAAAGCACGGTTGTACACGTTAGCTGCAATGTTCTCTTTTGTTTGACGGAAAGACATTGCCAAAGCAGCAGCACGTTTCTTAGACACTTGCTCATACAAGTTGTCGTCCATTTCTTCTTTAGTCACGATATAACCCATTGCGTAAGCAACGTGTGTATAGCGAGTTGTGAAGCCTTGGATTTCAGAGTCGTAAGCAGTGCCTTGACCTTCAGACTTGATAGGAACCAGACCGAAGCCAGACAATTGAACGTCTTCTTCGTAGTTCATAGTAGAAGTGTCTTTGTCAAACAAGTCTACGTACTCTTCTGGGTGCTCATTGTAAGTTTGACCCCACCAAGCTTTAATGCCAGGCCACAATGCTTTGGGATGTGATGCGGTAGTAATTACGCCAGCCATGATTTATCTCCTTAATTAGACTGCAAGGTAGTTCACGACAGAGCCAGAAGCTGAGCCGATAGTACCGTATTCGTGATAGTTGAACTTGCACAAAACACGGACATAAGGACTAGCTGCGCTGGTCACTTGGTTGTCGCCTTTTTGTACAGCACCCAACAAACGGATTGGCAAAGTAGCCGTAACAGCAGGACCTGTAAGGACCATATCTGAAAACGGAGCACTGTTGCTCAATGACGATTGGTTTGCAGCAGAGATAGTCACAGCAGCGTTCAATGACAACTGAGCTTGAGTAGCACCAGTGCTATCAAACTGAGCTTCAAACAACACAAAAGGATCATCCACAACATACAAGTAGCGAACACTAGTACGAGTACCAGCAGCGATGTACGCTTTTTCCAAAGACAAAGAGTTACCAACCAAGCTAACGCCTGGATCAGCAACACGAATGCCCACGATAATGCCCAAAGGCAAAGCTGATGTAGTAGTTGCGCCACCCCACTTTTGGACATAACGAACGCCGTTAGCGTCCGAACCAGAAGCAGACATTACGCAATCACCGATTGCATAGCTATTGGAAGTGTCAGAGGTAGGGATAGCGTAGAGGCGACCCTGCTCGTTCCACTTGCCACCTAGCAAGTTACCAACAGGACTAAACCCGTTGGCTTTATTTACGTTAGCCATTTAAGACTCCTTTAAAAACATTTAAGAGGTAACTTTGATTCCGTCCCTAGGGCTATAGAACGATGGATTTTCTCCAGTGATCTTACCCTTACGAATAGAAGCGTCAATGCGATTGTTTTTAGCTTGAAGTTCAGCTTGATCTTCCTCGTACCATTCTTGCCGAATCTTCATTAGATAACCGTATTGCTCAGTACCTTCGGCACGAGGGTTTACGAGAAATCTAATTCTTTCTCCAAGGTCACCATTACGGCTGACTACATTCTCACTCACGCCTCCCACTTCATCAGGACGGACAAACTCGTAGCCACTATCCATAGCTGCTTGTATGCGTCCACCTACATCAGTAAGTACATGTAGATGGTATCCAGGTATCTGTGATTGGACACTTATCTTTGCTTCCGTGCCGTTAAACACGTTACGTTTTTTTCGAGTTGTACCGTCTACCGCAGGAACAGGTGCAGTCATTGCTGCTTCACGTTCTGCTGCTTTTTCAATTAGACGATCACGTTTTTCAAACTCATTTAGTGCTCTTGGCATAGTGTACTCCCTTTAGTTTAAGTTAAAAATCAATTCCAATCAAAATCAGCTACGTATTGTTCTCGTGTCATAAGCTTTTGCTTAACAAACCGATCACAAGCTGCTTTTGCTTCAGAAGGTAGGTTGTCATAGGTTTGGGCGTTACCGCTACTACGGCCTGTACGACCTGACCCAGATTCCACTCGACTTGTTGGACTTTGTTTTTTACCAAACTTGTTTGGGAATTCCTCTGCTAACACTTCATCAAGCTTTTCTAGAAATGCGTCACCTTTAAGCATAGGGAACTCAATACGAAGACTTTCACCAATACCGTTAGCTACAGCAGTCAAACGCTTGTCCTGACCAAACCATGTATTGCGATCTAACCATACTTGTAACCCTGGGTCAATAGTATTGTTTGATTCTGGTTCTGGAGCAGTAGGAGCTTTCTCTGCGTCTTTAACAGCTTGCTTAGCTTCTTTAAGTTCGTCCTTTGCCTCATCTAGAGCATCATCTAGGGCATTGACTTTCTGTCCGTCTCCATCGCTAATAGCTTGAGCACGGCTTTCTTTAATCTGTTGAATACGCTGTTCGTATTCTTGGGCTTTACGCTCGTAGGTTTCTCTTTGAAACTTCTTAAACTCTTCTGCTGCTTCCCGAAATTCTTTAAGCTGTTCCTTTGTAGCGTTTAGATCCTTCATCAGATTCTCATTATTCTTACGCAGAATAGGGAGAATCTCTCGACCACGCTTTACAAATGTCTCAGCATCAACCCAGTCGGATTCGTTTCCTCGGTAGCGTTCTTTTGAAACCCAACCTTGAGACTCAGCCTCCCGAACAACTTCTGGAGCAACTTCGTTACTAGTAACATTCTCTTCGCTCATATCTTACTCCTGTTTTTTAAGATGTGTCAATTAAACTTTGGCTAGGTACGGATCAACTAAGTCAACGTCAGCATCTAAAGTGCCTGTAACGTCCTTGTCGTTGATCATTCGGTATTCGCTTCCATCCTTACCAAGGTAAAGCAAACCAGCATACTTAGCAAAAATAATCTTGTCCCCAACATTGCACCAAGGTGCAGGTTCATCGGCAAAACACTCGTTACCCATAGCAACGACTATTCCTGTGGTGTTAGCCATCTGTTCACGTTCTTTGTATTTACCACTGGTAATAACAATACCGCTTTCAGACATCTCTTTGATCTCTTGGGGTTTAACCAAGATTCGCCAACCAACGGGGTTTATTCCTGACACGTTACTCATAGCTAGGTTCTTTCTTTTGGGTAGGTTCAAACAGATCTTCGTACTCAAGGTTAAGGATAATTGCGATTGCTCGGCATCTACCTTTAACTTCGGACTCATCGTCAAACGAGCTGTTGACTAAACCTTCCTTCATTGCTTCTCTGTCGTTTGATAAAGACTTCATCAAACGTTTAGTAACTGGGTGATGTTTCCATTCATCAAAGTTACTAGGGCTTACTGGCTCCATTCTTACTCCTTAGTTACATGGGTAGTTGCGGCATTCCTTGTTGAGGCATTTGTGGTTGCCCTTGGGTTTGCTGCTCTGGTTGTCCTTGCATCATCTTGTCGTAAACAGTATTCATGGTTTGGATAGCACTCATGACACCTTCACGCCTTTCACGCTGCAAAGCAATTTGGGTATTAATCTCTTGGATACGCATCTTCTCGCCTTCAGTAGCAATACCAATCTTGATAGCTTCTGCTTCGGCTTCTAGCTTTTGTATGTGAGCTTGATTTAGCTCCGCTTCACTCATCAGTTTCAACAAAGCTATCTTCATCTCTAGTTGATCAGAAGCTTGCTTAGCTTGTTGTCTGAGTTGTTCAATCTGAACTTTAGGATTAATAGGAGGTGGTATTGCGTTAGGACCTTTAGGATCTGGCAATATCTTGTCAATGTTTGTAACCTTAATAGCTTTCAAGAAAGCGTGTTCAGCTTCATAACGGTTGTACAAACCAGGTGTTGCAGCCACTCGACCAGCAATAGCCATAGCTTGATTCAAACGTTGTGCATCAGATGTAATGCTTGGATCAGCAGTAGGCATAACATCTGTTACAGGACCTTCATAGTCAGTAGCCAACACTATACCAGTGCCTTGAGCATTAGATACGTATGGGGTGTTCTCTGTAACAAAGATTTGATTTAGACGATACAGCTTACGGAATTCTTGTTTCAAACTACGGTGAGTACGTTTAAAGATACCGTTAAATATCTTCATACCTTGTTCAGCCATAGTGCGGGTAGTCTCAGCAGGAGTATTCTGACCAGGATTCTGACCAGATAAGATGTCTACAGATCCACCAATACGTTCACCATAGTTAATCAACAGATTCAACAGAGTAAACATAACCTGAGAAGGTTCACGAACTGGGAGAGGAACAATGCCTTTACGCAGATCATCACCTGTGGTGTCTACATGCTTCCACTCCATAGGATTAAAAGAGTAGTTGCCCCCACGTAATTTAATGCCTCTACTAAGAAATCCACCAGCAGTATTAGCCATAGTGCCAGCATCGACCAGTTGGTTAATAATGGTGTTAATAGATTCGTTAAGAGGTCCAAGTAAAACTCCAAAGCCTAAGTCATAGAAGCCACCATCAGGAGATGGGACAAAAGGATACTTAGTAAAGTACTGCTCAGCTTTAATACTAAGAATGACATCATCTTTGTTACGCTCAACATCTGACTTGGTATATCTAGCAACAATACGAGCAACTTTTTTGTTGTCTCTACGCACATACACAATGTACGGCTCAGCATAACCATCATCATCAAAGTCAATGTGACAATGTTGTTCTAACATTTCAATTGGAGTGCTAGAGTCGTTTGGCTCTGGGGGTTGCATACCCTGCGCTCTGTCTTGCAGGTTTTGTAATCCGTTACCCATAGCCAAAGATGACATCTGTTGTGGACGACCATCAGATACATCTAACCACAATCCACGAGCAACACGCTCATAGATTTCATTCCTAGACATTTGGAGAACGTGAGTAACTCGACTAGCTGTCTCAAGACTTTTAGTCCAGTAGTTAACTACCAAGTCTTTAGCTAAGACGTTCTCAGAGATATTGTGTTTACGGATTGGATCGTAGTAGGTCTTCTTAAACGCACAACCAATAATAGGTTGGGTAATAAGAACCTTGTCCATCTCTGATTCCCAATCCTCGTCTTCTTCAAGGAGTTGGTAACTCATGTGTTGTTCAACACGGGTAGAACGCAAAGCACGTAAACCGTCTTTGTCATCACCAACAACACGACACTTAACTGGCAAGTCGCTATCAATTAAGACGGGGTAACTGCGAGCATGATATTGCAATGCAGCAATAGTAATAAGGGGAAACTTAACGTTAGAAGCGTTAGCCCAAGGGAAGTTTTTAGTCTCAGCTACTTGTAAAGCAAGTTTTAAAGAAGCCTCAGTACGCTTTTCCCAACTAGATCTAGACAACAAGTCGTTATCAAAGTCTCTAACAGCTTGAACCCCAATAGCAGTCAAGTCTTCTTTGCAAAGCTTGTCAGCAATGTTAGCCTCATACATGAGGTCATTAATATCAAATTTATCTTTGAGGTTCATATTTAGTATCCACAAACAGCAGAACGACCAGAATCTACCACATTACTGTCACGAATGAAAGCTTCGTACTCTTCTTCTTCCAACTCTTTTTCGGTTGGAGCTTCCCACATCCTATCAAGCATTAACCCCAAGTATGCCCAAGCGTCTACTTGGTCGTCATGCTTATCTCTAGGAAACCTAAGAAGCTCATCCTCAAAGTTTTGATACCAATCAGCGTCCTTATCGAACTTACAAGCCCCACTTCTCATACGAGCTTGAATACTTCTAGCACGGGTCAGTTTGTCTCCACTAGGCTTGAGCAACACAGTGTTGATGAACTCTCCACGCTTAAGCATCTCTTCATTGAGATAGGGGCCAATTGCTTTTTGGATTGTTCCTTGTTCGAGTCCAAAGAGTACGGGCTTATAAATCTTTTGAATCATCAGGATTGTATCTACAATTTCTAAAGCGTCCATACGATCTTTGATTACATGTTTGCAGTATAGCTTTCCTTCATCATCCATACCCCCCACTACAAAAGCAGAATAGTCAGCCCGTTGAGATTGAGATACAGCCAAGTCGCAGGTAGCGTAATAGACCAGTTTCTTCTTCTGGTCTTCAGGTTTCATAGGAACAAAGTCAGTCTTCTTAAAGAAAGTGTCAGTAATATCCAACGGAATATTAAGCATTTCTTGAGAGTAGACATCAGCCAAACCTTGGCGTACATAGTCTTCTTTAAGCATCCTAAACTCAGTAGCAGACTTCATTTCAGGCCAAAGCAAAGTCTTAAAGTCGTCCGTGTGAGCACGGTATTTAACAGATCTCCAAGGCAGAACATTTAAAGAAAACTCTCGTAGATCTTCACGTATTAGTTGTTTTATTCCTTTATGAGAAGCCAACTGAGAAGCTGGCATTAAGTTCTCAAGTAGACTGTCTAAGTGTAGGATTGTGCCTACTATACGTATCTTTCCAGTTGAAGAGACGCAAGGGATAAGAGCACCATAGAACCAACGCTTAAACTTCTGGCGTCTGTCCTTGTTCATAACGATCTCATCGTTCTCCATGTCATCCCCGATGATCAAGTCTGGACGAAGGTTAGCCCATTTCAATCCACGAAGCTTTTGTTCAGAGCCTTTAGCTTGGATACGGAAAGTCCAACCATCTTCCATCTCAACAATCAGATCATCTTCAGTATCTTTAGGGAACTCCTTGATACCAAACAAAGAACGTAGATCATCGTTTTCTAATAGTTCTTTCTTAATATCTCCTAGGAACTGTACGGCTTGGGTAACAGTATCTGAAACAATAAGAACGTATCTGGACTCCCTAAAGAGGACAGATGCTAGGGTATAGGCATGGGTTACAGCAGTAGACTTAGCATGATAACGAGGAGCAGCTATAGCTACTTGTTTGCTGTTACTAGTAACAAGATCCCAGATTTCTTTATGAAACTGGGGAGTAGCAGCAGGTTTATCAAAGTTCTTTCTCAACACAGAGTTGACAAAGCCCTCCATAACATCCGCATTAAGCCGAGACAATTCTAGCCTCTACATCAATGGGTACGGCATTACTCATCTTGTTACTGGCAAACTTAGCAAACTCTTCAGACAACTTGAGGAGCCTATCGTCAATTGTCTTCTCAATCTCTTCTTTAATTGGATTCTCATTGAGCTTTTGTTGTTTGGTAAGCAGCTCTGTGGTGATCTTTAAAGCCACATGAGCCTTGACTGGAACACGAATAATCTCTCCAGTTCTTTGATCAAACTGGGCATCACCCAAGTCAAGTCTATCTTCAGTAGCTTTAAGAGCTTTGTTGATAACCCGTCTAAGATTAGAGTCCATCTGCTGGACATCTTCAGCTTGGAGTTGAAGAGCGTATTCCTTAAACCAATCTGTCTGTTTCCAAAGTTTAATGGTAGCTAAGGGTACACCCGTAACAATAGCTGTCTCAGCCATACTGCCCAACATAAGGTAAGTACTGACAGCTTGAAGCTTCTGGTTTTGTGTCCAGTGAGACTTTTTGTACCGCTTATCTTTAGAGACTCGTCTTTGCATAATTGTTTATTATCTAAATTTTGCAGTTTTCTTTGCAATGCTTTTAGGTTGGGCTACAAACTGTTTACCTGCCGCTTTACCTTTACGTTTAGCTTTTGTTGTAGCTGCATACTCAGCAGCACTTAAAGATTTAATTGCCTTTTCGGGTAAGTATCGTTCTCCTGTTTTAGAAGAAGGTTTACCTGATTTAGTTTGCCATTTCTGATCACCCCAGTCTTTAAGAGATTGTTGGGGTTTTTTCATTTGTAGCCACCTCCTGCTGCTTTGTATTTCTTAGCTACAAGTTGTGCTTTACGAGCTGACCATTTACCAGCTCCTGTTCCTTGCGTTGCAGCAGCTTTTACTTGACTAACAATCTTTTTACGAAGACTTGGTTTTGTATAGTTACCAGCAGCATTTACAGTAGATTTGGTAGCCATTTAACATTTCCACTTCTTAAGAGCTTTGTTAATCCTTGAATCAGGATCTTTAGCTTTAGCTGTACCAGTCAGCTTCTTCTTCATGCCACCCATACGAGCACAGAAAGAATCTTTACGAGAACCACCTTCAGGTTGTGGTGGTTTAAGGTTATGTCCTTGAGCTTTAGCTGAAGCTCTACCTTTAGCGTTTAAACCACCTGATTCAGACTTACCCTCTTTACGTTGCCAAGCTGGTGACTTTTTACCTGTAGCCATATACCCTCCCTTGAATGGGTCGGACTATAACATCCTTTTGGATAACGCACATCGCAGTACTCGAAGAGTACGAGAACTCTTCTCCGTATTGTCACGTATGTGACAACATAGGATATTTATTTTCTGTTTGAGTACCTTCAGTGGACTTGACAAGATTTTTTAAAAGCTGAGAATAGAGGCTTCTTTCTTTTACTGTTTTCTTTCTTAGGTTCAGGTATATATACAGAGACATATATAAACAATGTTCTGTGTGAGTCTATGTATAGACGAACATCCAACCAATATTTTAAGTAACCCCCCTTTGTTTAAAAGTATGCAGCAGCGTTATAAGCTGTGATAAATCAAATTAAACATAAAACAATTTGCTCCCCCTCCCCCTATAACAATATAAGTAAGTAAGTACTAACTTAGCATTAGGATTAGTGGTCTATAGAGCAGCTATATACATCAACAACTTAGCTCCCCCTCTATATTCATTGTTTATATGCTGTTCTAACCGCTTTAGACCTACATAACAGCCATTGTTTGGTATCAGTTATACCTTCGGCATTGGTCTTATCATTCCGCTGGCCTACGCTCTTATCTTGTGATTGCTATCGTTTGTGGATTGCGCCCCCCGCTTCTCGTGCGGGGTGACCATCGGTCGCTCTCTACGTTCGCTCCCTTGCACAAACCACGCCAGTCGCTGCGCTTCGCTTGCTTGGTGGCATGGCTGCGGGGCTTCGCCCTTTGTGCCTTGGTCATCCTTCGGACTGCGTCGCCTTCGGCTCCTCG
>Ga0214919_10001874_pt1 | contig 33815 bp, 32 predicted proteins | sample LL1503_MetaG_FD_177994 | JGI IMG/M metagenome (GOLD analysis project Ga0214919, IMG submission 177994) | Freshwater microbial communities from Lake Lanier, Atlanta, Georgia, United States - LL-1503 | ecosystem: Environmental > Aquatic > Freshwater > Lake | place: USA: Georgia | collected...
AAAAACACTCCAAGAACTCCCACACTACACTCAACGCCATACATACCTCATACTCATCTCCACACTATGCCCCATCTTACTCGCTATCCCCTTCAACTCACGATATCCCTTGTTAAAATCTATCGTAATTCTAAACTTAAATTTGATTTATTAAATCCTTTCAAGAACTACTATAATGCCCATACAACATATCTTTCACGTCTCGGACATCCATATCCGAGCAGGCGATACAGAACGTTCCAGAGAACAAGAGTATATCCAAGTCTTTGAGAACCTCTTCCAGCGCCTCCGTGCCTTTCCCTCTTTAGATGAATCCCTTATTGTTGTCACAGGCGACCTCTTTCACGACAAGCATCGCATTGGCCCCCCTGGCATTGAGATGGCAGTTCACCTCTTCCAAGGCCTCTCCTCCATTGCTCCCACTGTTGTCATTCGTGGCAATCATGACTATCGCCAGGATCTGCCTAATGAGAAGGATCTGATCACCGCTATTGTAAAATACAATATCCCCAACCTCCACTACTTCAATGAGACGGGCAACTACGAGATAGAGAACATTGGGATAGGTCTTGTAGCTATCCAGGACGCCCTTCTTCCCAACTCCACCTCAGGAACTGCGAGAACCCTCCCTGCCTTCCCAACCATTGACAAATTCTCCCCTGAAATCACGCATAGGATAGCCCTGTTCCATGGTTCCATCACCAAGGCCAGACTCCAGAACGGAACCCTCTATGAGTCCAGTGACGGCTACCCTCTTGATTGGTTCAAAGAGTATGATCTGGTTCTACTGGGTGATATCCACCTCCAACAGGTCAACCGAGCCACGAAGCTATCCTTTAGTGGAACCGTCACAGAACAGTCCACTCAACTAACCACCTATATGACACAGAAAGGCACCTGGGCTTATCCGGGCTCTCTTCTTCAGCAGGACTTTGGTGAGCCTATGCTGGGCCATGGCTTCCTTCATTGGGATCTTGACAACAACTATGTCACAGAACACCATATTCATAATTCCTATGGAACTGTCAAACTCCAAGCAGATGCCGAGAACACGCTTCATCTGATTCTCCAGAAAGAACTGTTGCCTCTGGAACAGGCATTAGCAAAAGCCTGGTTCCCCAGATCCTTTCATGTGCGTGTCCTTGGAAAGGGAATCAAGTGTAATTCTCTTCTACTGGATGAGATTCGCAGAACACTTCAGGACAAGGGAAAGGTGGTGCTGAGCATTAGTGAGTATTACCCGCCCTCTGTTAAGGGAATGGGTCCCAAGAATGAAGTTGTTGTTTCAGAGCAGACCAATGAATCTACTTATGATATTGCCACTCTTAATAAACCTGAAACATGGACTCAATTCATTCTTGAGAACTGTAAAGAACCTATAGTTCAAGAGAATCAAATCTGGACCACATGGCTTTCTAAACCCGATACGCTCCTGATTCCTAAACAGGGGATTCCAGAAGCCCTCCTTTCTAATGTTCAAGATGAAAATGATAAACTATTCAAGTTTATAGAGGCTTTCTTGAAAAGTCAAGAACAACAAGACAAAGGGCCCTTCCAAGGGATGATTAAACTAAAGCAAATAGAATGGAGCTGGTTATTCAATTATGGCCCTAACAACTACTATAACTTTACAGATTATGAGAATAAACTAACAGTTCTGAATGCCAAAAATGGCTGTGGCATATCTAACTTCTTTGAAGTCATCTGTTATGCCCTCTTTGGTGAAGGATTTCCAAGCCGTGACAATACAAATTATTCTACTGCGATTATAAATAATCAGATTCCTCCTAACGAATATGCTTCCACTACAATAGTCTTTGCTATAAATGGAAAGGACTATTGTGTAGAGCGCATCATTAGTATCAAAGAAGGACACGAACACATCATTTCCTATAAGAAGGGATCTCCCTTTCTGCGCTCTTTGCCTGGCTATGAGATTATTCTACAAAAGACTGCTAAAGAAATTAATAAATGGCTGGAAGGGAATATTGGAGATAAGAACACATTCTTAGCTTCCTGTATGCTGACCCAGGATGGCGATGCAAACTTCTTTACCATGGAAAAGGGTCAACAGAAGAAGCTCATTGACAATGTCTTCTCCCTGAATGCCGTTCAGAAACTGGAACTATTACTCAAAGATGCCTGTCGGGCCCATGGATCTGTTTCAAAAATACTCCAAGCCTATCTTGTTGGACGAAAGGAGGCCAAGAGGGGGGGCACGGGAACCAAAGAGATCCTTCAAGAACAGTTGGAGGGATTGGAGGGAGAACTGCTCAGTCTGGAAGGGGGTATAGCCGAGGCCCATCAGACCTGGAGCCATTTGAGTCCCAGAACGTTCTTGAAAGACAAAGCGGTCTATGAATTGGAGTTGGCACAGAACCCAGATGACGGAGAGGAGAGAGTAGTCTATGATATAGAGTATCTGAAGGGTCTCCGTGCTGTTCTAATGTCCAAGGTGGTCCCTGGTGCTACCAAAGCTGTGAAACCCTCAGGACCTGTTCTGGCTGAGGAGGGGCTTCACAGACAGATTCAGTTATGGTCTGCTGAATGCGATGCCACGGAGTTTGAAGGACTGGAAGGGCCTGGTGACCAGACCCTGAAGACTGTGGAGGCCTGCCGTTCTGTCCTTGATTCTAAGAGGGTCTGGCAAGAAGGCTGGAATAGGGCCAAGGGATTCCCCTTTAGATTGGAGGGAGACTTGGCATCGGTAGAAAAAGAGATAGAGGAGTTCCAAGGCGCCAAGATGAGTGCCGATTCCCTCAAAGATCTCCCCATGTTGAGAGGCCAATTGGATCCTCTTCTGGATGTAGCCAACTACAAGGCAAAGATCACTGATCTGGAAAGGCACGAACAGGACTATCCTGCCACGGAAGTCGCCTGGAAGACCTGTATAAGGGACCTGGGACGCTATACAGCCCTGATCAAAGAATACGATACCTTTCCCTTTAATCCAAAGTGCGATGCCTGTAAGGCCCAACCCTGGAAGATGGCCCTGGACGATGCGCGAGACCAGAAGGGTAAGCTAACAGAAGAACGGAAACGGCTAAAGCCTCTAATGGATGCCTATGATGAACAGTTCTCAGGCCTGGAAGAGATTCAGACACTCTTGAAAGCCCAGAGGGACGGCTTGAAGCAGCGAGTCTCTCTTGAAGAACGGATAGGGTGTATTATGTTGGCAGACAAATGGACTCGGTTACAAGAGACGGTAGAACGTCTCCGCTCCGCTAAACAGTTCCAAGAAGAATCGGCACAATGGTCTCTCAAAGAGAAGGGGGCGCTTCTTCGCCTGCGAGTCCTGCTACGTGAAAGTATTCTATCCGCGAATCAATGGCTCAAGTGGTATCAGTGGCAGACCAAAGAACGCCTGGAAAGTGTAGAGAACAGCATTCAGAAGGCAGAGCTTTGGGCAAAACGGAAAACTCTCTTGGAAATCATCGGAGCCTTTGATTCATGGAGCAGAGAACAGACACTTGTTCAAGAACGCCAAGAACTCCAACTGAGAGTAGGCCGAGTCCAAGAAGAACTTGTTCGGCTGGAAGCAGCCGACAGTGAGGCTGTGCGAGATGCCCTGACCGCAGTGGATGTGCGGCGAGAACTCTTAGGGTATTTGTCTGTTGCCTTCAAGGGCTACCGGGAATGGCTGTATACCAAGAAGCTGGGACCGCTGTTACAAGAGGCCGTCTCGGGCCTCTTGAAACATGTCTGCGAAGCCAGGCCCCTCTTCCTGGAACCCGAGTGGCTCCCCGCCATTGACACCTTCTCCTGGTTCCTGCGCGATGGAACGAGTCGCACAATTATTGAGAAGGCCAGTGGCTTCCAGCGATTCATTACCGGGATGGCCATGCGAATTGCCATGAGCCATCTGGGGATCTGTAAAGTTGTTTATGAGAACTTGATCATTGATGAGGGATTTACCGCCTGCGACATGGAGAACCTTGAAAAGGTTCCAGCCTTCCTTAAGAAGCTCTTGGCGGATGGCCTGTATAAGGGAGTTATGCTGGCAACCCATCTGGAAGACCTGAAGGTCTGTGGAGACAAACAGGTGAGCATTCAGCGCGATGTTATTACAGGCATGGCCCACCTTGCCATGGGGACGTATCTCAATGTAGTGCCTACCAAGGAACCGAAGAAGACCAAAAAAATACTAACTGTAACTGTTTAAGCAGTAAGGGAAGCCGCAAAGTCCTCCCAGGTCATGTCTTCTATTTTCTTTTCTTCTACTGATTCACTCGGAACTGCCTTGGACACTACGGCTGCTACTGCGTTTGTGACGGGCGCCGGTTCAGCCACACGTTTTGGTTCTGTCACCTTCTTTGGCTCTGGTCTTAACTCCGTTCTCATAAAGGTCACAAAGTCCTCGGACTCCTTGTCCATGAGGGAGGCCATGGCCGCCTCCGTATTCTTCTCAACCGGATGGAACTTAGGGAACAACAACCTCTCCGTGACCAAGCCATCCAGAATGATCATGGCCATCTTGAACAGACCACGGCGACCCCCACGCCCCGCCGCCTGCCAGAAGCGCTCATTGGCCATATCCTCTCTTGCCTCCCCCTTGAGGGAGCCGTGGATCCAGACAGTTCTGTAGGGGAAGTTCACACCCGTCGTATAGGTGTGATCTGAGATGGTCACCAACGGATGCTTTCCAATAAGGAACTGACACATGTAGTTAAAGGCAGGATTCAGGAGCGCATTGTTGAACAAGAGACCACACTCAATGCCCACAAGGATAGGGTGCTCATAGCTCATAGAGTATTCGTATTCACAATGGTCGTTCTGGGGACGCCCCTGGGGCCACGGCCATCCCAGCTTATGCGTAAGCTCCTCTCCTGTCCGTGCCCATGTATAGGTCTTATCATTCCAAATCCGGTAATAACAGGTCTCCGTCATCTCATCAAACTCACTGAACTCGGCTGGAAGAGGAGTGAAGGGGCCTAATTGGGCCCTCTGAAAGGTCAGCTCCCCCTCCAGTTGCCGCTTGATCTCCTTCATAATGGAACCACCCGAATAGTTGGTGATTTTGATCCTGTCGTGAAGGGTATACCCATCACGTAACTTGATGTTTTTATAACAGTCGGGGCTAAACAGCTTCTGTTCCAGAACATGCTCTGCCCTCTTTTTAAGAATGTATTCATGGGTGATATTGCCCCCAAACGTCGTATTAAACGCCTCCAGGGCCGCCACATCCAGCTTCGGTGCCTGGTAGTCTTCATAGAATCGCTGGAGCTGCTTGAGGTATTTGGAGGCAAAGAGACCCTGTAGCTTAGCCTCCAAGAGATCAGCCTGTCGCTCCGCCTCCTCCCCTGATCCACCCTCCCCTGCCGGACCCAGGTCCTCCACCTCCGCCAAATAAGCCCTAATAATGGGCTGGTCGGCCTGAAAGTCCCCGTAGACCAGAGCGTTCTCGGCCTTCAGACACTTGATAATATTGTAGTAGCGGCGCAGACAGGCCTCTGAGTCCATCTTGAAGAGGAGCAGGGGCTTGTGCGTGTCATTTAGGGCCCTCAGAGTCACCACAATCTGATACAGAGTCAGTTGGTCACAGGGGACTGGTGTGTCCTTGATATAAGACGCTTGTTGGGCAGGAGGAAGCAGAGCAATGTGCTTGAAGAGCGCATGCTCCCACGTCTCCACATCATCCATCGTAGGCACCTTGGACTGGTCCTCTAAGCGAGGAAAGGTCGGAACAGACTGATAGAACTTCAAGAACTCTGTAGGAACCAGACCCGGATGCCTGAACGTGGGACTGGCCAACGTCTCAGCCTGTAAATGATCCAGAGGATTGAGCGTCTTGAGTGTAACCTTGTGGTCCTCCACCTTGAAGACCAGGCGGCGCTGATTAAAGAACCGCTTGGTCAAGTGAACCGAGAACAGGGGCCCCGTCAACACTCGGCGAATCCAAGGAGCCACCTCGTCGTAGTTGGGAATAGAGGCCGATAGAACAATGACCTGCTTGCCATGAAAGGCCGCCCAGTAGAACAGATACTGATAGGCAGGGCCCATGTCCGGATCATTGATATTGTGAAACTCGTCCAGAACCAAGCAACCAGGATCAATCCCCAGCTTTCCCGCCTTAATAAGTGCCACAATCCGTTGGGGCTGCCCCACCACAATATTGTCCTTCTTGCTGGGGTAACGCCGATAGGGGTGCTTCTGCCGCTGGTCCAACTCCAATCTGACGTTTCGGGTGATAGCCCCTTTGCGTCTCTCCTGGTCCTCCAACGTTGCCACGACGATACTGGCAAACTGCTCGGCCACGGGCTTCTCGGGCTGGATATACAGGACGGATTCGTTATTCTCCATGGCCGCCGAGGCCATCATGGTCTTGCCCGAGGAGGTGGGCGTAAACAGGCACACATGATGACCCTTCTTAATCTCAAGCAAGGCCTCTCGTTGCCAGTCATCCAAGACAATCTGGGGCTTCTGAAAGGTGTCATAGGGCGGCAGCTGGAGGCTCAGGTGCTGAAGACAGTGCGTCGTGAAGTTGATAGGATTGGCCAAGAGCCATGATGTGACCACCGGATCCACCGTAACCACCAGTTCATGGTTGATCAGGCGATCATAGAGCTGGACAAAGAGGCTCGTGAGCGCCATGGTAATCTTGGGCTGCTTACACAGCTGGACCAAGAACTGGTTAAAGTAGTAGTTGCGGAGCTCGGGATCGGATAACTCGGACACACAATCGTAGAAGGTCCGAATGAGCTCCTCGGCAGCCTTGTCAAAGGAGAGCTCTGCCAAGAATGATTTCAGGGCATGCTCCATGGCGGCCTCATGCTCCTTGGCCCGACCCCTGAGAATGAGTTCCGAGGAGGTCAGATCCACCTCATCAAAGAGGCTCTGGAACTCCTTGCCCACGTTGAGAATGTGCTTGACAATGCCGACGTATTTGGCCGCCGTCTGAAGCTGCGGCACAATAAGCCGCTTAAGTTTGTTGTTGTGAATCACCGCCTTCACCGATTCCAGACACTCCTTCACAGACTCGGGTGTTCCTTGACCAAGGAGCACAAAGGCCCAGAGATCCAAGAACGCCTGCTTCTGTTTGAAGACAAAAGGCACCAGAATGCCCTGAACCGTCCCATAAATAGCCTTGGCCTCGGAGCGGAGTTGCCCAGACGTCTTGGTCTTTGTGAACTCGTAGACACGACGTTCAGCAAGGCGCATGATGTGTGTCTGGTCCACAACGGCCGGCTCCACGTCAATGTTACACAGAAGCCTCTGGTCCGCCGCCAAGTTCAACATGCGTTTCGTAGCGTCAGACATTTTATCAGTAGAACTATGGATTTTCAATTGGGATACTCTACTGAAAGAGTCTCGCAACCCTTTAAGTAGTCTTGGGAAGTTCAATTTTTTTCAGGGGCCCTTTCCGCCCAATAAACCCTGTCCGGACCCAGTGACATTCGTCGGAAGCGAGGGAATCGTGCCGAGCCACAAGTAGTTCCTGTAGAACTCATACATCTTGACATTGGTGACCTCGGTGAGCTCCAGGGAAAACGAAAAGTTCTGATTCACGAGGTCCAGAACCTGACCATAGGCATTTACAAGACGAACTCGGAGCTGCTTGAGATCCACAGGTGACGGATAGATGATATCATTAGACAACAGGGTTCGGCCATCATCATAGATGGTCGTGTTCTTGGGAACTCGCACAATGACCTTGGCCAACGTGTCAAAGGTGGCTCCATTAATCTGCTGCTCCACGGTGTTATAGTCATTGACCCCTAAGAAAATATAGGAATCGGGATTCACATTCATGAGGGATGTGCCTGTCAGGGAGTAGCCCGAGACATCATAGACCGTGGTGCCCGAGATGTCTTTCACAAGGAATCCCAGATTGTAACCGAGGCCATAGTTAAAGGGCTGGGCTACAAGAAGAGGGGAGCCTGTGAAGGTCACATGGAAAGGGCTGGCAACGGCTGTGGGGGCTGGATCTCCTGGATTGGCAGTGCCCAGGAACCGAATGGACACCAGCGAGGAGATAGGATTCTGGACAATTGTAAAGAATAGCCCTAAGGGTTGAAGTTGTAATGTGAAGGCCGCCTGAATCGTAGACAGGAGGGTAGCCTGTGTATAGTTCCCATCGGGAATAAGAATGGTTACGGTCTGACGAACACTGCTGATATCCAAGGCCGTTATAGTGAAATACGTATTAGAGTAATTGGCCTTGGAAAAATCATACCAACAATTGGGGATCTCCACGGAGGCCACACGAGCCCGAATAACATTCTTATAAGGATGCTCAAACCGATAGGTGAAGTCCGTAGCAGGACTCGGATTCGGAACAAAGGTGCCGGCCTCAGGAACAAAACTATTGGAACAGTCCACCTGTTTGACAACAGTACCATAGACCAAATTGGAGCGGAACTTACTGTCTATATTAACGATTCGCTTTCTCAAGTCTGTGGAGTTCATGACCTCATTGAGCCCCTGGAGCTCATTTCGCCGACTATTTAACATACCCTACTGGGGCCTGTTAAATAATCTACAATCACAGAATCACAATCGTTTCGCCTGAAGCTGACGCCTCAACAGGCTGGCATCAATGTTCAGATTCATAGTCTCCATATCCTGGAGCGTAAACCAGCCCGCTGCCGACACCTCATTGGTATCCCTGGGCTTCAACGCAAGTTCAAAAGGCACCTCAAAGACATAATAGTATCCCACCCGCAACGGATATTCACGCAAAGGCATAGGCAGCTTATCAATTCCAATCTCCTCCCCCACCTCCCTGACCACACACGCAAAGGGGTCCTCCACCGTCGGCGGATCCCCTGGAATAATATTGCGATGGCCCTTGGGAAGCGACCATTTTCCCGTTGAAGACCCCTGGACAAGACAATACTTATTGGACACTGTGCTCTTAATAATGGCCCCATAGATCTCCGTTTCACCGGGCATGGGCCTCGGACCCGAGAGACGACTAAATGGATTGGAGCGATAGGTCGTGCTCTGATTACTGAAACGCCGCTCGGGATTCATAGCGTTTGTAATAGGAAAAGGAAGAGTATTCATCCGTCAAGTTTATTGACCCGTGGTACCGTTACAGAGGGCAAGCCCTTTAGGCGGCCAAAATTTGACTAATAAGGCACAAAGATAGCACTGCTACTACCCATGGCCTGTCGCATCTGCTTTGAATCCGACGGAACCCTCTATACGCCCTGTAAGTGTAAGGGGTCCATTGAACATATTCATGAAATATGCCTTGTCCGATGGATCAGAGAGGACGAGAATCGCTTCTCCTGTGAACTCTGTAAAGAACCCTATGCCTTTGATTATAATCAGCCCCTGGAACGTGACAGACTGTCAGGCCCCTTGCGATCCTACTTTCTCATCAACCCCTCCTGGCATATTGCGGCCTTCTGCTCCTTCATCATCATTGCTCAACACTGGCTCCAACTAAGACCCAGTAAGTCCCTCTTTATAACGATTCAGGTAGCCTATCATATGGCCTATACCTTTCTATGGTCCCTGTATGTCCGAGCCACGATTCATAACAAAGCCGCCTATTATCAGCGCATACAGGGCGGCTATGGGACACCCGCAGTATGGATTCATGGCACCCTCCTTGCCCTTCTCCTTGCCCTGAGTATAGAAGTATCTATCACAACTATAGTTATCATAAATGTCATCAATCAATGTTATCTGGGCGTCTATCCAATTCTTCATAGCATCATTATAAATGAACTCAATAAGAGACGACGTATAATAATTAAAAATAGAGTAGCCTGACAGCAAGAAAAAATTGAAGACCATACTCCCTTTTTAAGAGAGGGCGCCCCCTTCCAACATGCCAAAGATCACCAAAGATCATATCCATACTCTGCTGGAGGGGATTCCCATTCCTGGTCCCTGCTGGGGACTTCCGCATATTCACATCGCCCTCATCTTAAAGCGGGGGAAACTCCTGGCCTGGGGCACCAATCAATATTCATCGCGATCTATGGGCTGCGGATCCAGCACCTATTCGTGTCATGCGGAGGCCGCTGTGATCAAACGCCTGGGCAATAAATCCCATTTGCGAGGAGCTGTTCTCGTAGTCGTTAGACCAGGCACTCACTCCTTCAACAACTCGGAGCCCTGCGATGAATGTAAAATACGCCTCAACAAACATATACGCGAGGATGGGCTCTTGGCTGTGTATTACAGCGTCTAAAATTGACTCATCTGTATGTGTATTTTTAATGCCATGGGCAATACATGCTGTAACCTATGCGTTACAGAACAGTCCAGACATTTAATTGCCCTTAAATTCCCCCATGGCTCTACAGGAATTGCGTGGGCCGTAAATCAATTTAGACCCATTGATATTAACAACTGGTTGTCTGACATCTATTCGGGCGCTCTTTGGACCGGTTGGGTCTGTTATAATGACGAACTGCCTGAGGGATCAAAGACCGCCAAGGGGCACTGTAAGGGCATTCTGGCCTGGAATGGAACACGGATAGGGTGGCTGATTCATTCTGTGCCTCGGTTCCCTCAGACCTTTACAGGTTCGTCCGTTTCGCCTATTGATCCGAGCGAACTCATCTACGGCCAGTCCTTCCTGTATGTAGAACAGGCCCGAACTCGTGTGTCACTGGAGAACACCCTTCGTCAGATTCTATATATGAAACCCAATCTCTTCCATAGCATGAATGTGCCATCTGTAAGTCTCTACGAGCCCAATCCTCTGGAGATCAAGACGCTCCAGTGGTCCAAGACCATGACCCATCTGGCGAAGGCGCCCAGCCATGCCACTGATTTCATTGGCTCAGAACTGTCCAAGTTGGACAATCCATGGCACGAAGAGAGTTGGAAACGGGGATCCGAGTATCCACCTCAAGACAAGATCATTGCCATTGAGAGACTCTGTAGTGGAGACACTGCTTGGACCTCCAGTCAAGATCACTCTAAATGGGCTATTTCCCCCACAAAGGTCTGGATCGGTGATCTGAACCACATGCGATCACAGGAGAAACGCGGAGGGGGTGGTATGGTTATTACCAATAAGGAACTGGCAGCGGCTTTTCGGAGTTTGATTCGGATAGAAACCTGATCCATTGTGGCAAACAGAGTGTATTTTCTTTCCGCAATAGTTCAAGATGCCCTGTGGCTGTGGGAAAAAGAAAGGGGGAAATATTGTCTTTGATGCTTTTGCGAATGCCTCAGGAGACCCCCTTGTATGGGGTCCGGCTCTATGGTCCATTCTCCATATCTTAGCGGCCCACATAGGCCACTCAGAAATAGACTTGGACCAGGCCCGTGATATTCAGATCCTTGTCTCTATGTTACATCAGATTATCCCCTGTTCTGAATGCCAGGCCCATTCCAGAATCTATTTAGTCGCCAATCCCTTTGAGCCTGTTAAGAACGTAGCAACCCTGTCCGTCTACGTCAGAACCTGGCTCCTAACCTTTCATAATGCTGTGAGAACACAGAACGGCCAGCCCCTGGAGATCACAACCCTGGAACAACTGGATGCGCTCTATAACAACGAGACCATACAGAAATGCCAATTAAATACTCTGGTAGCCAACGTGAACTATGGAATTCGTAATGGTCTTGTCAAAGCAGAACCCTGGAAACGCTGGTTCACCCTTCTGAATCGGCTCAAGGTCATGTCAATGGCTTAATTGGAATCTTAACACTAAATAGAGTAAATGCCTTTTATTAATAAAAAACAGGCATTTAAACTATTGGAAGATATGCTCAAAGGAAAACAGAACTGTATAAAGGAATGCCGGCAAATCTGGCTACGAAACATTGGCTATGCCTTAAAAACAGATACAAATCCTCTGAAACTCAGTGCCGCTGAACATAAGCAAATGACAACCCTATTAGCGGATGTCAAAAGCAAAAAGAGACCTACACAGACCAAGAAATTGGATAAGAAATATCTGACTCGTGACTCCCCTCCTTATCCTGCCAATGAGCACTGTGGTGAAATTATGAAAGGGAATAACGGAAAGATGTATAAGTCTGTTGCTGATAAGAACAATGTATGCCGATGGAAACTAGTGTAACTACTTAGCAAGTAGAATATCCAGTTTACTTTGAATATCCTTTAGAAGCAAGACAACCTCCTTGATATCTACTGTATCAGAAACTATAGTTGGCTTTGCTTTGGGCTCTGGCTTAGTCTTTGGCTTAGAACTTTTCAAGATGGCATCCTCTACCTGCTCCTCTGTAAGTCCTGTTAGATGTATAATATCCTTCATAGATCGTTTTTGATTAAAGTATGTAACTGCTAACTTATTTAATTGAGATTTAATTCCACCCACTGTGCGTTCATGTTTTGCGGCAATCAATTCAATAGATGTATTCTGTTGAATTAATTCAAGCAATCTATTCACTTCCTCTTCCTTCCATGGCTGACAAAACCGAGCAGGATACTTAGAGGCCTCAAGACCATAGATTGTCTTTTTAACACTTGTCATTTGTAAGTATTTTACAGATAACTATCATATCAAATTTAGTATCCTAATAAGCCACAGGTCTGCTGTAACTGAGCAACCACATACTCATTGAGTTCTGGCAACGACAAGTTCTGGTAATTATAGATAATGGTCTTGAAAAATAAGAACTCATAGATCCCCAACAGGGTCACCATCAGGGCATTGTCTATCAGGATTCGCTTCCAAGCCAAACGGAGCGACGCCTGGTGACCTAACACACCTGCTACAATTGTTATGCTGGCCAAACCGGCCACATACAACCAGGCTTGGACCTGGAGTCCAGAGTTCTGAGAATGACGATTGAGGACAGCCTGTTGGTCCTGCTGATAGACTGTAGTTGTATTAATCAGATCTGAGAGCACATCATTGACGAATAGAGTTGTATTGGGTGACCAAGTGTTACATGTGGTCAGAATACCCTTTATATAGCCCTCCAATGTCTTTTGAATTCCCATGTCCTCAGAGTGACTAATAAACTCAAAGAAGAAGACAGTCTCAAAGATACTGATCAGAGTAATATGAAAGGCAAAGCCCAGGAGCCGGTTATACCAGGTCTCGGCCACAGTAAACGTTCTGATTGGTGGTTGTGTGAATTCATCTGCTTTTGTTTGGGATTCCTGTAACTGTAAGGGCCTATAGGACACAAGAGGGGCTTGCGACAGCTCAGGTAGATACAGGAGCGAATCAGAATAGGAGGGGGGTCTCCGAATATGGGGCTTTGTATCCATCCCTACCCTTTGCCTTGCTAATTAAAATTGACTGCTTTGTTTATATTATGTAAGTAACATGAACGAATGGAGAGCCGATCTGGATGCGGAGGCCGCCGACTTGTTGCGCCAACTCAAATACAACCCAAATCCCAATCTACAGCAACGCTATGATGAACTACAAAAGCGGATCCGCACCTGGATTGCGGACCATAGGGCCTATCATCTAAACTGGGTCTACGAACAGGAACTCAAAGGGTCTGCGATTCACAGGTGTTCTATGACCTATGGCCCTCAGCATCCCTGTTCATATCTACTATATCTGGACGGGGACAACTTGATCTTTCGGAGAGACAATGACGACAACTATAGTTCCTATCCGTTCTGGCTGGAACACTTGTTGGTAGAAGAACCCGTTGATCACTTGGGCACTGTATGGTTCTCTGCCAAGGAACTGGACGTAGAACCGCATGTCATTGAACGCCTATATGGCCTCCAGACCCGCTATATTCAAACGGCCTCTCTGAAAGAGGTGGAAGTGACAGAAATGGACCAGATCCATAAGGAACTCCAACTAAAATTGAAGGAGAGGATCGCTAAAGAAACAGCACATGAACCCCGTCTATACGAGACCAAAGCCCAGCCCTAAGCCCACGGACTACGATGAGTTCTTTAAGTCCTTGACGGCCCAAGAGCAAGAGCTCCTGGGCATCGCCGAGGAGAAACTGGGATCCTCCTTCTTCGTCCAATGGTGCCGTCTATATCTGGACTGGAAAGCCAAAAAACGGGTGTGAAAAAATTGAAGTCTTTAGGTCCTCATTTTTAAGGAAGGAGTAATCCACAGTTCTATCCACACTTTCAAGATGAATTACACACGTGAACTCATTGGATCCGTGACCTGCGTCCGCTTATCCGCACCTGAAGGGGCTACTACCCAACAGCCCGTCAACATTGTGGTTATCCTGGATACTTCAGGCTCCATGAATGACGGCCACAAACTCAGCAATGTCCTCTTGTCCCTGGAGCAGCTCCTGACCTACCTCCGAGATGATGATGTGTTGACCGTCGTGCCCTTCAGCGATGGCCTTCAGCGCCCCTTTCCTGTGAATCAGGAACCCTGCACTCCCACGGGCAAGGCCCTGATTCAGGAGAAGCTGGCTCGCATCACAGCCGATGGGAATACCCATCTGGAGGCGGCCATTCGGTCGGCCTCCGAGGTCTTGGCACTCCCTCTGACTTCCAGTTCTATTAAGAGCGCTGTGCTCTTGTTGACCGACGGGGCCGCCACCGTAGGCGAACTGGATCACACAAAACTCGTGGAGTTCCAAGCGGCCAATCTTGCGGCCTATCCCGACGCCCTGTTCTGCACAGTGGGCTACGGAGACGACCACCAGGCGGAACTGTGCCGCCGCTTGGCCCTGAACGGCCCCTATAGCATTGTCCGATCGGGCGAAGATGTGGGAGCGGTCATCGGCGATCTGCTGGGAGGTCTCCGCACCGTCGCAGCAACCTCTGTGCGTCTAACGGTGCCGCCCCATGTTCGGCAGAAGACAGGATTCAAGATGCTGGACCATCAGATCTGCGTTGGCAACCTTGTCAGTGATGGCAATCAGATCATCCTGCTAACGGATGTGACACCTGAAGACACCATTGGACTTCACTACACACTTGCGGACGGCACAGTCCATGACGTCGCAAATGTAGTAGTGTCAGGGCCTACCGATGAGGTCCAAGAGGCAGGAGCGGAGGCCCTGCTCCGTTGCGAGGTCCTGGAGATCATGGAACACGCCCGCCGACACTTGGTCAGTGGATCTCGTTCAGCAGATGCGGCTGTGTTAACACAGAGTCTGATGCTGAGAGCCCGACTGGAGGCCATGCCAACTAATTCAGGAGTTGCCCTTCTCCTCCGAGAGCTTACCAAGGCCCACGGCTACCTGTCCATGCCGGCCCCACCCCCTGCCCTGGCACGACACCTGACCAATCAACTCAGCCAACACACAGAGTATCTGGGCACTGCTCGCGGCATCATGAGCAGCAGTTACGACGAAGAGGAGGATCCTCTGAGCCGCAACACCTCCATCTTCTCCTCCTCCGTTCAAAGAGGCATGAGTTCAGGAATGGCCCAGGCGGTGCGATCAGCTTCCCAAGATCCCAGAGCCATTCCCCTGACCCCTCTGGGATCTATGGCGTCCCCTCCTCCAGCAGCCGTTCCCTCCCTAAACAGAACCCCTTCCAATCCCTTCTAACCACGAAAATAGTATATATTTTTACAGTAGGGATGCAGTTCCGAGATAGACGTCTGCTTTTAAAACCGAATTTGGAGACTATGAGAACCCTTCTCAGAACCAAGGGGCATCCCGAGTCAGACTACAAAAAGGGCACGACGATCAAGGTCTATAACCGCATGGAACGTTCTTACACCTATACGTTATCCGAGGATCCAGGAACTGGATTTCATTCTGAGTTCAAACCAGAAATCAAACCCTGGGAGATGCTGGCGCTGGGCGTTTTTGAGGGCAAATACTTTAATGACTGTATTCTGGAATTCCCGAGGGACTGGTTTCTCCCTGCTCTCCTGTTGGATAAGTTGAGCCCCGAGGCCCCCGATGTGAGTATCAATCTATTTCAGACGGACAGCCGACTGTCATTGGATGTATGGAAAGACTATGGATGGGTTCCAAACAGAGGAGGACACGTGGCCAAACAGTATCCCCTGTTGTCCGATTCCAAGGTCAATCCTGATGAACGGGGATGGGCCCAGTGGTATTTTCGCTATTGGCTGGGACGACGAATTCCTGAGTTAGATTCTATTCAAATCAAACGCTGGAAAGCTTTTGTGCGGCACGCAGGCCAGATCAAGGCCAATTGTCGGCCAGGAGATCTAACCTGTCGGCCCAGACAACGCCAAGGACTCTTACAGTGGGCTCACAATCCTTTTTTGTAAGTATATCTACAACGATTGTTCCGCATATATTTTTTAACAGTCATTTGCAGTCGCTTGTTAGACGTATAGGGTAGGACGCGGGCCTTCTTAACAATGGCCCTGTTCCCTTTCAGCTGAATATCTATTTCAAACACCTGGTAGTTTAGCGGAGGTCCGACAGTCTTCTTCAGAGTCTGTTGTAAAAAGGTCTCTATGAAGAGACCATGGCTGACCAGCACCAGCCTCTTTTTACCCCTGTCCGTGATCTGGGCCCCCGTCGTGGCCAACCAGCGTAAAAAAGCGTTCACCTGGTCCTCCTCAGGCACTTCGGGTTCCATATAGGTGAAATCACGCACTAATGTGGTATCCCCTGTCTGCTCCAGAGTCCTGGCCTGTAGATCGGGCATCATCGCCGTACATTCAAGAGATGTTCTCATAAGCTCGCTGATATGCGGGACAATGAGGAGTGATTTAGGGTTCAAGAGAAGATGGGCCGTCTGCTGAGCCCTCAGAAGAGTGGAGGCTCCCACTACGTAGGGCTTCTTGAGTTTCTTTAAGAGCAGAGGACTTAGCAGCTCAGCCGTTCGTCGGCCCTCCTGGGTCAACTCGGGATCTATATACTGGTCCGCTTCTAACGTTTTACCCTGGGCCCTCAACAGATTTGTGCACGAGACTCCGTGCCGAATCAAATACAGCTTCATCCCTACCTTAAGGATAGATTACTATAGTAATCTATCTATGCCCTACCTACTCTTCTGTGCCTTTACAGAATCCAGTAGTAGTAATATATTTACATTTAAAGCCTATTCCTCCACAGACCCTGATCGGACAGCCGACAAGGTCAGACGAGACGTCTTTTTTCAGCTGGGGTATCAAGAGAGCTATCCTCTGGATAAACATACGATCCATGGATACTTGGACTATTTTGTGGGAGCGGACAGTATATTGCCCCTTGAGATGCGGGGCGATGTCATTAAATGTGTGATCCGATCGGATCACACCGTTAATATGGACTATCCGCCTAATCATATTAATGGTGACTATGAGGATGAAATTCCACAGGGACACGGAGAGGCGAGACCCGTGGAGCATATCTTTGTTCAGCCCAATCAAATCATGGATGCTCTGTATGTAGACGATTCGGACAGCGATTCATCGGATGACTAAGAATCACTTTTTTCGTGTAATAAATGAATACCCCGCATACAGAAACGCAATTCCAAGGCCAATTTCAACGGCCTGGACTAACCATTTCTCCTCTATCCGAACCATATCATGTGTCTTACTGAAATTGGAGGGAATATCGCACAGTTTACACTTATCAGCCTCCTGAACATCTGTAGGCGAACGTCTCTGTGGAATTAATAGGGTAGCAGGGCAGATCAACTTGAGACCATACATGGTTTTATACACGGCCATCCACAGATCTATGTGTAAATGTAGGACATAGGCATCTTTCAGGAATCGCTTGGCACAGTCCAGTGTAATAAAATAGCAGTGGGTGCCAACAAACCCCTCTGTCGTCATAACCAAAGGGTCACCTGGCACAGGTTTCATATTGACCTTTAGCTTACTCAAGATACATAATTCCCAGCTTTGTGTATTTTTAAGGGTGGGCGATTCTTCAATAAGCTGATTCATAGAGGGGACAAAGTTGGGAGGGATCTTGGCATCGTCCTCAAGAACCAATGTGACAGCTGCCTGGTTCTCAACAATCCATTCCCAAATGCCTATATGGCTCAGAGCACAGCCAATGGCCCCTACCGTGGAGATCTCTTCATGGGCCCTTCTCGTCGTATTCTTGATGTTTTTTTTCGTATACATGGGAATCCTTGGATCATTCATATAGTCTATGGTGGATCCGTCCACTGCCAAGAATCGTTTAACATTACGAAGTTGTTGGGTCCCTGGCTGAGCCATGAACTCGGCCCAGCGATCCGGTCGGCGTTCCAGATTGATACAGAATGCCGGTATTTTATCCACATGCCAGGTCTCCACCTCTTTTATATCATAATAAGCCTTTTTTGTATCCATCCCTACAGTGTGTCTATAAATTTGATAAGACATTCTCGGTTACAATAACCAGACATGGGCCACTTGACACTCTTAATTGGATGTATGTTTGCGCAGAAGACCACGGAGCTCATTCGGAGGATTCGGAGATACAAGGCCATTGGTTACAATGTCTTGGTGGTCAACTATTCAGGAGATACAAGGTATGGCACAAATAAGATCATCAGTCATGACACGGAAAGTAATGATGCGATCTGCGTTACACAACTTGCTGATATAGGATATCAGGTGGCCTCTGGATCCTATCAGGTTCTCATTATTGATGAGGGACAGTTCTATGGTGATCTGTATCCTTGCGTAAAGACATGGGCCGATACACTCCCCATTCATATTGTGGTCACAGGTCTGGACGGGGATTCCGATCGGAATCCCTTCGGAGATATTCTCAAGCTAATTCCTTTGGCCGAAGAGGTGGAGCGCTTGTCCGCCCTATGTTCTATCTGTAAGGATGGGACTCTGGCCCATTTCAGCAAGGCTCTGATTGCGAAGGAAGAACAGATCAGTATTGGGGGAGCCAACTGCTATGTGCCCGTGTGTAGGAAGCACTACCTGGTATAAAATTTGACGGATCTATTTTTCCAAAAAGTCGTTAGAAGGTAAGTAAAATGGGGTTGCGTCTGGGTCTTGCTGTTGTCATCCTTTGGGCTGTTGCTGTATGTGTTGTTGCGGAGCCCATCTCTCTGGCCGTGGGAGGAGCCATTGCGCTCACGGGGGGCTTGTATTGTTACATTCGGCCTGGAGCGTATTACAAGGGCGATCTGGAAGTGTGTATTACGAGTCGGGGATCCTCGGGTGCGAATCCCTGGTTCGGTCTGACGACCTGTGTCTATCCGAATATCAGGGTGTCCCTGAAGAAGAAGGAACGTCTGAACTTTGCCGAAGGATTTGAGGTCACCACTGTTGATGATAAGCGTGCCAAGATCTTCCTGGACACCACGTTGATCTCCCTTGTGTTGGAGGATGTCCAACAGCACTTGGTGGAGGAATACTATATTGAGGAGGTGCCCTTCAAGGATGCTGTTCTGGTGAATCCTGTGAAGCACTGTATCATGACGGAGATCCAGCAGATCACCTATGAGGCACTAATTAAGGACACGAATCCGGATGCGACCTTTAGTGGATACATCAACAAGTGTATGGAACGGTATTCTACCAGCTATATCCCAACCAAGAACACCTATGTGAAGATTCGTAAGATTAGTTAAAATGCTATCCAAAGCTGTTCTCACCACAGTAGCTCACATACAGAAAACCATCCTCTTGATCATAATTTTTTGCGTAAACTTCTCGGATTAAAGAACCCGTTGTAGGAAGTGTGTTGTTGACGAACAGAAAAAGCGCTTTCTCGGAGGAGAGCTCCATGCGTTTCCGAATAACAAAGGTGAACTGACCCAGAGTCAGATCTGCAGGAACTAAGAACTTCTGTTTATCAATCAAAGGCATGGTTTTTGTGGCTGATGGGGCCCGTTCCACAATAATGGGGATGCGCCCTGGGAACTTGGTAAAAATCCGCTGGGCCTCTTCTTTTCGTGTTTGAGCTGTGTGGAGTAGCTTGAAACTCATCTACAACAGTTGCGTTTCATTTTTCGTGAGATCTGTCGCTCAGTGCCCTTGGACCAGCACCAGTGCCCCTTCTTGGGATTAATACAGCAGGTCTCCCGTTTTCCAACAACAAGACGGCAACGTGTCTTTTTCATTGTCTTTCGTGCCATTCTACTAAACCATCATTTAAACAATCCAGTTCTGTATTTAGTAAATGAGCTACACCTATTTTGACATCCCCGAGTCCCAGAGCAACGAACAGGATCCGCTTGTTCAGCTCCAGGAGGTCTTCGGATCCGATGTAACCGTAGTGAACGCGGCACGTGTCTCCTTTGCCAAGGAGATTCAGGCCATGGAGCCCAAGGATGCCAAGCTCCTGACCTATCTGGCTAAGCACAACCACGTCAGCCCCTTCTTTCATCCCCAGATCCGCTTCCGCTTCAAGATGCCCATTTTTGTAGCCCGTGAATGGTTTCGGCATCAGATTGGCCTGAGTCGCAATGAAGTCAGCCGCCGCTACGTGGACTACAAGGCCGAATGCTGGATTCCCCCTGTAACCGATCTGAGGGAACGGGATCCCAAGACTAAGCAGGGGTCCAAGGATACGCCTGTCAAGAATGCTGAGGAGGTCCATGCGCAGATCAAGGAGGCCACGGACGCCGCTATCAACACCTATGAGTCGTTATTGGCCTCTGGCATTGCCCCTGAGATTGCCCGTATTATTCTCCCCCAATCCATGTATACCGAGTTTATTGAGACGGGGTCCCTGTATGCTTATGCGCGAATTTGCGCGCTTCGCTTAGATCCCACGGCCCAGAAGGAGATTCGGAACTACGCGACCAAGGTGGACGGATTGCTAGCCAAAGCCTTCCCCTATGCCTGGGCGGCTCTCCGTGTCCAGTTTACAACTACTGTTCCTGCTATTCCTACTGTTCCTGTTGTTGAGGAAAAGAAAAACACAATTGTGGAGTGTCCTGTATTGAACTATATCAAGTAACTATTTGGAACTGGATTCCGCCGGCACAAGCCGTTTGATTGCGGGATCATACCAGAGTCCCAGAATGATCTTACAGTCCTTGTGCTCCTTAGCCAGAGGAGCCTTCTCGCACTGAACCCGAAGGAACGTGTTCCAGCGAATGAGAATCAACGGATCCGCCTGGAAGTTTGTCGGAAGCTTCAGATGAGACGACATGGCGATTCAATATGGATGAGCAGGGATCCAAGAGAGGCCCCAGGGGATCTTCAATTTTTTCTCGGCGTAAATTTGATACTGAAGAGAGGCATTGTATTGCCAGATGCCTCTCTTCATTATCTCGGACAGCCTGAACACCCTGTTGGTGGACGAAAAGGAGTGTATTGCGCTGGAGCTGAATCTCAACGTGACCTCTAAGGGCCGTCTCTGGAAGACGATCGGGGATGAGCTCTTTGCCTTTGGCACGTATCAGAAGGAGGCGAAGGCGCGACTCGCGGTCACATCGGAACAGCTGGCTTTCCTCAAGGACATACAAAATAAGACCCGTGATGTCTGTAAGCTTCTTTAGTGAGACGTCTGAGATCGTGTCCGCATACTGATGGGGCCATTGAGTTTTTTGGCCAAACGAGCCTTTAGAAGACGCTGCCGATCCTGTCCGAGCTCATTGAGCTGAGACATGATCCGTTGAAGATCAGCCTTCTCCTCTTCGGTCTCTTGTTGCTCTTGTTGCTCTTGTTGCTCTTGTTCTTGTTCTTCTTGTTCTTCTTCCTTTTGAATAGCTCGCTGCTGTTGTTTCTTGGCCTCCAGACTCATTTTAATCAAAGTGTAAGCCACCGCAGCAAGAAGTCCCAGAAAGGCACCATAGATACAATCCATAAGAATCATATGCGGCGTCTTGGACAACGTCATAAAGAAGCCCAACGTGGCCCCCAGAAGAGGACTCATGAACACAACCGCATTTTGATGATCCATACTGATACGTTCAAATTCGTAGCTGACCATGTAGTTGTCCCGTGATTAACGGGCCAGTCCCATCAATTTTATTTCCGAAAAAATTGAAGTCAGATCCGTCCCCTATTTAAACGGCGTCCTCGTTAGTATTCTATCCATATTATAAAGTATCCGAGATGCCAGGGAAAAACAACGCATCGGCAGCCAAGGGAAAGGGGTTCAACAAGAAGAACCAGTTCGCGGACAGGGCGAACAAAAAGGTCCTAACGGCCATTCTTACGGAGGGCATTGATACGGACTCCATGCGCTACGCAAAGGTCACCAAGATGTCGGGGAACAGCCGCATCCTCGTGGATCTGACGGATGGGCGTGACAATGTCTCGGCGCTTATTCGGACGGTGCTCCGAGGCAAGGCGGCCACGCCCATTGGCCCGGGCTCCATTGTCCTTGTGGGTCTGCCCAACTGGGCACGGGATGCGGAGCTGGCTCTCATGAATGACGGAAAGCTGGATGCGAAACCCGAGGCCTATGTGGAGGCCGTTATTGACAAAAAGACAGCTCGGGCCCTTGTCAAGGAGGGCCAGATTCCCGAAAAGTTCCTCAAGGATCTGACCCTGGGAGGATCCGAAGAGGAGGACAATGGCTTTGACTTTGATGATGAATGCGAGGATGAAATTGTGCCTAAAGCAGCTGTGGGAGGTGCGGGGGCTCCTCCTGCAGAGGCAGAGGCAGAGGCAGAAGAGGAAGAGGAAGAGGAGAAGACCGAGGTTAAGGTGGGCAAAGAAGACAATGACGGCAAGAAGATCCGTTGGAAGGGAAATCAAACCATATCAAATGCGGCCGAAGACAATGGAGAGATATTCAACTTTGAATAGAGGTACCTCCTAATATAAAATTAAGCCTCCCACCCATAATGGGTGGGAGGCTTAATTTTATATTAGGGTTAGTGTTAAGAATATAATTACGCCCCCTCCGAAAGAGGGGCGTAATTATATTCTTAACAGTCTGTGACTAAAAAGTATTTTTAGACGGGCCCTTTTGTATGTGGACACTTTTATAATACTTGTAATTTAATACAACGGTATCCACTATGTTTGGTAAATAGGTTGGCACGAATAGAAGACGAGAGTCTGGCTTAGAGGGTAGGATATCCTCGTTCTCTACAGGGTAGCAAACGATTGAAGCTGGATTCTGGTAACAATGATAAAATCTATACTCATTCATTCTAAAAATAGTTCATGCTATACTCTTTATACCTGTAAATAATACATCCTCGCCCGTTCTCTAAACTCCTGATAATGACGCACACAACGCGTCCACCAATAGTCTTTTCGTTTTTCATAGATTCTCAACAGAACAGGGGGAACTGTTCTGTTAAGAGGCTTGGGATTAGTTAAGACCTGATACAGGGTCTTGTGCCAATAGACCGGCGAGGTCATACGGATCCTGTTAAAAGCGTTCGGTCTGAGGATCCGACCCGTATACGCATAGTAGGACCCAATTGTCTCATTGGTCCACAGATCATAGAAGACGGGCTCCCCCCGTTCCAGAACCATATAGGCGGGGGACCCTGGTTCATTGCCCTGATCCAAGTGGACGCAGGTGTGGCCCCGCGCAATCTCAGGGAACTGGTGAAAGGGACGAAGAGGAGTGTAGTTGTAGAGGAAGGCGGCATAGAGCCATCCTACCAAATAGGCTACAAGAATGACAATCATGTTGTAAATATGGATTCAGAATGAAAGGCAAGGGCAAGAGCAAGCCGCACCTTTAAGTCCTCTCACGGGTCTTCAATTTTTTCGGAGATGATCCTGGATCACGAAAAGAGTTATTTTAACAGGCCCGAAAAATTTGAAGTGCCCTGTAAGCAGAAGGGCTACTGTGCTACTCCTTTGCGAATAGCCATTTGTTCTCATCCATATTCATACGAACAAAAATGTCGTCCGCTTTGACTGGAATCGCCGTCGGAAACGTCAGGGGGGATACGCCGCGCCACATCTGGGGCCGGCTGTGTGTGGACCCTGTGATCAGCACCCTGGGAGGCGACGAGCCCCTTCAGATCCTGCGTGGCGGAGCCCTGGTGACCGTGCCGCGCCGTGAGGCGTGCGTGGTCTTCCGAGACATGACGGGACACAAGGGGAACATGCGCGGCACCTTCGTGGGCATCTTCGGCTTGTCCGAGGCCTGGCAGGAGACGTGCTGCCAGTGCGCTCACAGGGATACGCCTGTCTTCAAATGCGTCTGTGTCCGTCAGGAGGGCCGCCCCTTCTTCCGCGACAGCATCACGGCCCTCGGCGACTTTGACTGGACCAAGTCGGACCACTTGCTGGTCGCGCAGCAGCTGGCGCGCGACTGGCTGGGCGGCTCGGCTTCCATGGAGACCCGCCACGTCCATACGCACCACTACTCTGTCCTTCAGTGCCTGATCTTTCGGGCCCAGGAGGCGTCTGCGCTCCTCTCAGCAATCGTGCCGATCTGGCGCTCCTTCTGCAAGGGCCACCTGGTCTTTGACGACTGGGCCAAGATCACGATCCAGATGACACATGACACGCTCCTGAACGACCAGACGCAGAAGATGATGGCGCACACCATGACGCAGTGGCTCGCCACGGTCCGGCCTGCGCTCTTCGCGAGTCGCCCTCTGGTCCAGATCAATCGTCTCCTCTGGATGCGGATGCTCGCCACAACGATCCGCCGCTCCGTCAACAATGGCAACAAGGATGTCAGCAAGAACCAGGGCCTCGCCGGCATCTACCTCCTCGTGCCCGGCCTTCTCCCCTTCGCGGAGACCTGCCACGTAGCCCTGGACCCTGGCCAAGTGGAGCGCTTTAAGTCCTCCTATGTGGCGGATAGGGCGACGCTCCTGGCCGCCTTCGCAGCCAATCCGGGTCCCGTCGGATCCCTCATAGTCCTCACAGAGCAGCTGAGAACGGGGGCTCCCCTGACTAAAGTCCAGGCCGGCCAACTCATGGGCTTCTGCACATCTCACAGGGATCAGTCCGAGTTCCCTGACTGGGAGGCCATGGGGATACTCGCACCCAAGGCGAAGGGGCTCCTAGAGCGCAGCGTGGTGCGCGGCCCCTTCAACATGACGACCATGTCTAAGGGACAGATCCGCACCCTTCAGACGCTGGAGTCCGACTTTGAGCCAGATCCGACGGACGAGAACGCCGGATTCATCAAGAGCGCCAAGAGCCACGAGTGGGCGGGTGCTCAGCTGCGTCTGGAGGGCACGGGCATTCTGACGCCCGACTACGCAGGTGTGGCCGCGGCAGGCACACCAGGGGCTGTCGGAGAGCTGGGCGTCGGAAACTGGCGTATGACCTATGGCAACGCAGATGCCGACGTCATGGATCCCACGTGCTTCGGCTTCTCCTCCCTGGGTGTCTTCTGCGACCCGAGGATCACGGGACCCGGCAAGTGGATCAAGACGGGTAACGTGCCTGGCTGCGACCACCCAATCCACTACAGCTTCATTCGGCCCAACTACAACGTCACGATCAATGGGCGCGAAGTGCTCAATGTATCACTCAAAGATACCGAATACCCTGTGCTCTCCTTCAAGAGCGTCTACTTTCGCCTGAAGTTTACGCCAAAGCCTCCTGCTGCTGCAGCAGTTCCAGCAACAACAACATTCATCTCCTGGATGGACGCCGCCAAGGATGCGCCTCCTGCAGCAGGAGGCGCCGGCATGCCTCCCCCTCCCGCCATGAGCAGCATTAAGCGCAGCGACACGGTCTGCGTCATAGAGGATCCCGTCGTGGCTCGCTTCCTCCTCCAAATGAAGACAGCGGGGCGTGATTCGGTCCTGGCGGCCATCATGGGCATCTACAGCCCTGCGGGCCCTATCACTGCCTTTGAGAAGGAACTGGCCATTATTAAGGACCGGATCGGAACCTCAGGAATTACAAAGGCCATGAGAGAGGCCGAAACACTGTATAGCGCATAAAAAGAGTAAGAAAAAGACCTATTTTTTATGGCCAAAAAGATACCAAAAAAAATTGAAGTCCAGAGGGCACGAAAAGGGTGCTGTGTTAGTCCCTTGCGATTAGCCATTTAGTATCATCCATACTCCTACGTTCAAGATGCAGTCTAATCTTCAGCATCTCCCCGCCCAGATCAAGGTGTCCTATCAGCTCGGCTCAGCGCCCTCTGAGGCCGCAACACTCCACACCTGTGGGGCCCTGAAGGCGTTCGTCTTGGAGACTGCTGACGGAAAGCGTCGCAACATTCAGCACTTCCACAACCACTACCTTCGTCAGAACAACATCACGGCCCATGATCTCGGCAGCCTCAGATTGGAGGGCATGCTCAGCTACATGACCGTCACGGAGGGTGAGCGCCATACCAAAACCCTGGCGGCTCTCTTGACCTTGCTGGATCCCGCGAACCTTCGCTGGGTCGGGAGGGTCCATCCTGCCACTCAGATCATCAAGGATATGCTGGAGGAGACCCAGACAACACAGGCAGGCGCCGCAAGAGCGCCACTCGTGGAGCGACTCATGGACTACATAATCAAGCCTGAGACAGTGGAGTATGTGGAGCGCTACCCCACTTTCAAGACCTGCATTATCAGCAAGTGTAATGAGCTTCGGCTCCTTCACGTATTGGACTATCCCAAGGTCGCCAAGAAGTGCCTGGAGGTCCTTAAGGTTCTGGGCGGGGCCATAACGCCTTTGTCAAAGGAGCAGCTGGAGGCACTGGCGCATGCGGTAGCCCCTGTAGTCCCAGAAAAGTTCCTTCCTGCTCCTGTGGCTCCTGTGGCTCCTGTGGCTCCTGTGGCTCCTGTGGCTCCTGTGTCAGTTCCACCCGTCGCATCCGTGCCCGATGCGCAGGTTCTGGAGAACCTGCGAACCCTCATCCCAGGCAATACGCGCCTCATTCTGGCCATCGGATCCTATCCGATCGTGGAGGGCATCCTGGGTTCCACCCCTCGGAGAGACTACATCTACTCGGCCAAGCACAAGACCATGATTCCTATCAGTCGCTTCATCAACTCCTACGCCAAGGCGAACGAGATTCCCATGCGAGACCGGCCGAGGGACTTGGCCGGTGTGTTGAAGTACTTCTATATCAACGACCAGGCGTATGAGGAGCGGGAATCCCTGTATTCCATGCTCCTGAACTGGAGGCCGCATCTCTTGACCTGCCTCCACATTCAGACGCCCGAGGCCTTTGAGGAGGAGTTGGCTCACAAGGCCGACGATAAGGAGTATCAGCGATTGGAGGATGAGTGGCGCGCGAAGAATATGGCCGAAGAGGAAGTGGTGGAGGGCCCTTGTGACTGCGGGCATTGTGCGAAGGAACGGGAACTGGAAAATGAGATCCAAGCCCTTCAGAAGAGGCTCAGGCGCCTGGAGGAGTTTGTAGGGCTGGACGGTTAAAAAGACAAGAAAAATAGTATTTTTTCTTGTTTTATAGACCACACTCCGTTACCAGTGTATTCCGTTGCGTAGCAAGAACCTTATTAGAGGCCTGGAGATCACGAATAGTGGCCAGGGTGGCAATCTCCTGCGTAAGCTTGGCCTCCTTGGATCTGAGTCCATTGAGGATCTCTTCATACGCCTCGGGCTTTACGTGAACTACAATGGTATTTGCTGTGACTGGTGCGACTGGTGCGACTGGTGCGACTGGTGCGACTGTTGCGACTGTTGCGACTGTGGCAGCAGTGGCATTTGTGCCTTGAACCGCATTTGAATTTAGGGCCCGGATCTCTTCCTTGGACCACAGGCACAGGACCTCCCGAAGGGTAGGAGTCCCAGGGCGATCTACTGTGAGCCGAGTGAACCAGGTATTTATGTAATCCTCCTCTGAATTGACCTCTGACGGTATGATCCAGAGAGGTAGACCAGGGGTGTCCCCGTAGCACAAGACCAGCGATTTCCGTTCCTTAAAGGGTGTAAGGATAGCCTTACGAGTTCCATCCACAAGAACCTTAATCTCATCGGGCAAACACGCTACATTGTCAAAGGGATTGGGTCTTGTCATGGCCTTGAGTGCGGCTTCCAGGGTGGATCGGGTCTCTACAAGGGTCTTAAGGGTGATGCCTCGGTCCACGGATAGGATAGAATCCAGCATAGTATGGTTCTTGGGAGTCAGGTTGTTCTGCTTACAATAATAGCCCCAGCAGCAGTCAATGTGCCAAGGCTTGGTCTCATTTGCGAATTTAGCAAAGAGATGATTGGGATCTGTTCGGCGATCCAGCATGGCGGGCCAAACGGGCGCCCCAGGGACTGCGAAGACAACATTCATACCGTGCGTGAGAAGAGGAGAGTCGGTCATTGCGTTTATTGTATTTGGTGTCGTTTTATCGGGGTTGAAGGTTCAAATTTTTCAAAAATAGTTCGCTCCCCTCTCTTTTATTCGTCTATGTGGGATTTCAATTCATCTCGTCTATTCGTTAAACTCCTGATGCGCGCCTTCCTCTGCTCAATCTCCTCCAGAATCTTGATCTCTGCTACCAAGGCCTTCTCTCGGGCCTCCAGGCGCGCCAAGAGGCTCTCATACGATCCAGATACAGGTGCCAAATCATCCAGGTGTTGGAGAAGGGACTTGCTGGTATTGTGGAAGAAGATGTGCCGAAGGGCATATTCAGGATCCACCTCAATCCTTGATTGGAGGGGGACGCGCGGCTTTAAGAACCACAGGAGCTCAAAGGAGTTCAGGCCCGCATAGCCCACCTCTTTGTCGTCGTAGGAGAATGTCCCGTCAGGCTCCAGAGTGCCCTCCAGGAATCCCGTGTCGGCTATGGCAGCGCGTACGGGGACCCTACTCTTCACAAGGGTCTTCAGATTCGTGCTCTCTATTCTGCGAAGATCCGCCCGAATGGTTGGGCTGGGATCTACAGGAGTCTTCATGCAGTCACGAATGGCCTGCTGCTCCTGGTTGAACAGGCGGGCCAATGAGATGCCCTTTTGAGGCCCTTCCGCCAAGTAGATACACTCATAGGGTGTGGGGACAGTGCCGACCAACTCATACCTCCTCAGATAGGCCTTAATGGTGTCGTGAGGGGTCGCGCCATGGAGCCAACTGTCATTTGAGAAGAACCCAGATATGCGGCATTGGCGAGGAGCATCCTGGACCGTGATGCCATTCCAGGCATCTTTCTGCCCGATCTTGATGTAGCACGGACAGCCGCGCGGAAGCAGATCCAATAGGTCCAGAAAGGGCTCGGGTGTTCCGATCCTCGCGATCTCTTGGTCGGGCTCCTTGAGAAGCCAGCCCAATGAATTCCGCTGAAAGGTGCCCTTGGCTACATACAGCCCAAAGAGGGGCTCCATGGTGGAGGGCGTTCCCTTGCCCTCAAGGAAGCGCTCGCGGTAATAGGCCATGATATCGGCCGCAGATGCCCTGTGAATGCTGTATTTAGACGAGTAGAAGAAGGGCTCCATTTCCCCCGTTTGGAGGAAGACGCCAAACATGGGCTTACACCCAGGCTCTACTGCGTAGAACTCCGTCCCACTGGGAATCAGTCTGAGCTTATCGGCTGACATCTTGTTAGTGAAAGTATGGATGAAACGAAATGGGCTCTACTGGGAGGGCCTATCTCTTTAAGTCCTCTGGGGTCTTCAATTTTCCGTCTTACACCTTTTTTTTATTTCAAACGCCTACTCATTCTTACTAATCCAATCAGAAACTATTTTGTAATCAATTGAATGTTTCATCTTACAAACTTCAATTTCAGAAGTGTGTGAAGAAATATAGCCAAGACCAAACCCGCTAATATTCCAATTCAAACCATGTAATTTTTTACTCACAACATGAATATAATATTTATTTGGTTGTATACATATTTTATGTATATCATTTGCATTTAATAAAAAATTCGTTAATTTTATAAATTTTGACATACCGTTAAGAATCTAATTACGCCTCCACTTTAGGTGGGGACTTTCTTAACGGTAGGCATTTGAAATGCCAAAAGGTGTAAAAAATACAGTTTGCGCTTTTTTTAGACGGTCGCCAACACTTTCCGTGCTTCCGCCACTCTCTTTTCCAGAGCCCTGAGGGCCGCTACTCTTTGTTCCAGAACCGCCAGTTCTGCCAGTTCCTCGGCAGCCTCTTTTTCTCTCTTGGCCAGCCCCTCTTCTCCGTTCGCCAGCTCCTCGTCGCACCAGAGCTGGCGAGCTCGGCCGATGCGAATGTCCAGGTCCTTGGATCTGGACGCAAACCGTTCCATGCGTCCCAGATATTCCTCTGCCTCGTCCTCCCTGCGCCTCAGAGACTCCTCATCATCCAGCGGGGCGTAGCACAAGGCCTCCTTGACGCGGGCCTCCAGAGCAGCGACGCGTTCATAGAGCTCTGTGGCTTTGTTCAGGCCTTTGAGCTCCTCTTGGAGTGCGGCCTCCTTCTTGTGGAGCCGTTCCAGGAGGGAGACGATAGTTTCCTCTTCGGGCCAAGGATCCGTTGTCTGATCCGCGATCCATTCAGGCGAGTGGGCCAGTACGCACCGAAGGGTGACGGGTGCCGAGGAGTTCATTCGGATGATGTCCAGAGCCTCGCACTCGTGGTCATCCCTTTCCGTCGTGTTAAAGTACGTGACCTCCTCCCTGGATCCGTCCAGGAACTGGAGGTTCAGGAGGGCCTTGTCAGGAAAGGTCTTGCTGGCCTGATAGGTCAGGATGGCCGGGCGACCCCGATAGGATACACGAAGTTTGGGCGGGAGATGGAGAGCCTTGCGAAAGGGATTCGTGTGACGAGGCGGCTCTTCTGGCGTCCCGGGCTCGTAGCAACCGAAGAGCCGCATCTTCTGAGGGGTTAAAGGGAGCTCTGCTGGAGCAGGGGGGGCACGGACAGGTGTGAGAGGCAGTGTCTCTGGGGTTGCTTCTGGCTTTGGGGACCCCACACGCGCCCAGTCCTCGTCGGTCAGGGCTGCCGCAAAGAGCTGGTCTAGCCGCCACCCTTTACGAGTTCCTTGCTCAATGTACAGGATCGTCAAAGGATCCACGGGCGCCTTTGGACCGCGATGCGTCTTGTCATAGAACGCCAGGAGCTGGTGCCGGTTGTAGAGGGCGTGCCCATGCCCAGGGACCTCAAAGAGGCCCCCGCCCGCATAGACCACGGACAGGCAGCTCTCCAAGGGCCGATGGATGAAGAGACGAGTCCCTGTTGGAAGCTTGTCCAGGCTCTTGTAGGGCTCGTAAGGGGTCTCTGTCTGACCGACCATGGTTCGCCACGTTGGCATGGACAGCTGCGCGGCAACCAAGGAGGAGATGGACTGATCCTTGTAGGAGCCCGCAGCGACGAACAGGATGTCAGTCAAGCAGTCCACACGAGGACAGAACGTCGGATCCTGCTTGTAGTGATTCAAGACGTCGGTCCAAGGCCACAGGAGCGGGCCGCTCCTGTTTATGAAGAACTGGCCATTGCCTATGTGGTTCACATAGAACCGCTCCTTGCCGGGCTCCTCCAGATACAGGGCGATGTTGGGGAGATAGGAAAGCATCTTGAACGTAAGAATATGGATGTTCTTGAGCACTCTGATCGCAGGGGACCAGGGCAGCTCTCTTTAAGTCCTCTGGGGTCTTCAATTTTTTCTGTGGCGTAAAAAGGATTCTGGGTTGGGGTTTTCCCTGTTAAAAAAAACACAGAACACATTACAGAACAGAATACATGTATTTTTATTTAGATATCCTTTAGGGCTGCTCGGGCTGCCACGATTCGCGCTTCCAAGGCCGCCACACGGGCCATGGCCGCCTGGACCTTGTCCAGCTCCGCGAGCTCCGCCAAGAGAGCTTGCTCCTTGGCCTCAATACGAGCCAGGGCCTCCCCGATGGCGCATGGTGCAGGGGGCTCTTCCATTGCCTGAGGGGGCAGTGTCGGCGTAGAGCCGACGCATGCGAGTTCCGCGTCGGTTCGGCTCAAGAGGAGTTCAGCCAGGCTCTCATCAGCGCCGACGCCCGAGGCCACGTAGATAGCCTGGAGGCCCCTGGTAGAAGAGGTTCCCTCCACGTTGAAGCGCTTCCTGTAGCGATTCAGGAGGCGCCACTCATTGAGACCCTCGCCATCCTCGTAGAAGAGGCCCTTGCGGAGGAAGATGCCATGCCACTCGTGCGACCCAGGGAGTTTCACGTAGACGGACAGGTTGCGCGGGAGCTTGTGGAGGCGATTCGGGTATCGGGGATACGTCCGAGTCTCCTCGTTATCCTCCGAATGGACAGGTGGGAGAGAGGTGACTGACTTGGCCTCCTCTCGCTCAAACGAGCTCGCCGCGACCGCCTCCATGAAGTTGTTCATGGCATCGGACTCAGACTCAGACTCAGACTCAGACTCAGAGTCAGAGTCATCATCGTCGTAGTCGTAGTCGGGATCGCAGCAGGCGCAGGGCACAGTCTCCTCTTCCTTTGGCTCTGGCTCTGGCTCTGGCTCTTCGGCCTTCAAGCGCTCCGTTTCCACGGCTTCCAGGCTTTTGTCCGCTTCGTCACCGTCCAGGAGGAACAGGATGGCGAAGGGGTTGCCGCGGTAACGAGGCGCACTCTGGCGAATCGCAACGTGGAGGTTGTAGAAGCCCAAGAGGTGCTGGAGGTGGATCTCCTTCCGCTCAGGGAAGCGGCAGGTGTTCGGTGTCACCGTGAAGAGAGGACCTTGCGGCCCATGCGTCAAGGTGATGACTTCCAACCGAGGCGCCTCGGGGCTCTTCATGTAGAGGCGGGTGCCAGAGGGGATATTGCTGAGCATTTTGATCGTTGAAATATGGATAAATGCTAAGACCTCATGCGCTGGGGCAGGGGGCAGGGACTTAGAGGGGGCCCTGGACTTCAATTTTTTCGGGAGGGGGGCCGATTCATAAAAAACAAGCGAGCCTTGGAGGCCCCTTTGTTTTTTATTCTATATTGAGCTCACTCTTGAGCTCCGCTATTCGTAATTCCAGAGCGGTCACCCGTTCCCTGGCGGCCTTTAGGTCCTCCAGCTCTTCCACCTGTTGGAGGAGAGCAGCCTCCTTGGCCTGGATAAGGGCCAAGGCCTCCGCGACAGAGGGGGGTGGAGGCGCTGTGATTGTCTCCATTGCCTCCATTGTCTCCACTGCCTCCACTGCCTCTTCGGCAGTAGCCGTGGAGGCCTCCGCTAAAGCCTTGCGCTCCAGTTCCACTGTGGCCTGGGCCCTTGCCCAGGCCGCATTGTAGGCGGTGTCGCGATCCCTTCTTTCCCTGACAGCATCCCTCCAGTGCGCGAGCTCCTCTTCTTCGTTATCCTCCGGCTTCCTCTGCTTAGCATCCAGGCGAGCCTTGCTGGCACGCAGACTCAGGCCCTTGTAGTCGCCTGCGCGCCAGATGATGACGGAGTAGGGATCGCGAATTGGCAGACCGAAGCGCTCGCAGTAGGTTGCGACGAGCTTCTCGGCCGACCAGAGGGTGGGATCGCCAGCCGGCATAAACCCTGCGCCGTCCTCGCCCGTTGCGAAGAAGCTACAGGGCTCCGACTCGGGGGCGTCCCCAGGATACTTGACGTGAAACGAGGCGCCCTGGGGAATCCACCCGTCCAACGGGAACGGCTTGGACTGATCGCGCTCGGGGCCCGCGATCTCAACCTCCTTGAGGGTGAGGCCCGCATAGGGGCCGTCCTTCACGACCAGAAGGTTGTGGAGGGAGTCCCAGAATCCCGGGCTGCCGTGCCACGCTTCCACATACTTGTTGTAGTATCCGAGGAGGTGCGGTCCGGTGATGTCCTTGCGCTCAGGCCGCCCTTCTGCTGCCGCCACGGAGAAGCGAATGCCCTCGTATGTGGTGCGGCGTTCCACCGTGATGCCGTCCAAGACGGGACCCTCAGGGCTCTTCATGCGCAGGTTGGTGCCGGTCGGGAGAAAGCTAAGCATTTTGTTCGTAGGAATATGGATAAATGCTAGACCACTACTTGCAGGGAAGCAGAGGCATCCGCTCTTTAAGTCCCCTGGGACTTCAATTTTTTCTGGGAGCCTTTTTTCAATAAAAGGCAATAAAAATACAATACAATACATACACATACAGTCAATACAGTCGCAGCTAAATCGCAATTTTTGCGATGAGCTCCTTGGCTGCGGCCAGTTCTGCCGCCCGCGCATCCCTCTTAGCGATCGTAGCCGCCATGCGTTCTTTGGCAAGCTTCACGCCGCCTTTAGCGCACATCAGTCGCATTTCCATATACTGGACGTTCCTCTCCTCTCGCTTGATCTCCTTGGCAAGATCGGCCTCATCCTCTGCCGCGAAGCGCGAGTCATGCCGCCGCACAATCTCGTAGGCCGCGAG
>Ga0214919_10001875_pt1 | contig 33777 bp, 34 predicted proteins | sample LL1503_MetaG_FD_177994 | JGI IMG/M metagenome (GOLD analysis project Ga0214919, IMG submission 177994) | Freshwater microbial communities from Lake Lanier, Atlanta, Georgia, United States - LL-1503 | ecosystem: Environmental > Aquatic > Freshwater > Lake | place: USA: Georgia | collected...
TTTGGCTGATAATAATGATCGCGATATTTTTTAAAGGCGGAGACAGAGTTTCAATAGATAACTCTCTTCCAAAAGAATTTTAATTTGTGTTTAGATATTTAAATAACCTTCCTTTAAATAAAGCAGTAATTGTTTTTTTAATACTTATTGCTGCAGTGATATTATTGATCAGTCTGTACGTTTAATTCTTCTTTTACTAAAAGATTAATCGTTTTTTTAGTATTTTTTATTTGCAAAGGTAGATTTCCTATAAATTCACCATCACATTGAATAGGTACTTTTAATTTAGAATTTATAAAAATATCATCACTTATAATCTTAATTACTTTATTATTTTCTTCTAAATTTTGTCTTTTTAAAATTTTAAGGAAATTCTTTATAACGTCAAATCTCGTTAGATTAATAAATAAATAAGTAATCAATTTTTTTTCAAAAATGTCAGTATCTTTTGTTAATTGAAAAGCACCACCATAATGTTTAGCATTAGTTATGATGACCCAATTTGCTAGATAAACTTTATTATTTGCAAGAATTTTTAGCTCATATTTTTTAAAATAGATTAATTTTGCAAAGGAAATAATAAAAAATAATAATTTACCAAATATTTTTTTTAATAATAAATGTGATTGAACCGTTTCAACTATTGAGGAATCGTAACCAACTCCAGTCATTAAAAAAAATTTTCTATTATTTGCTTCTTGAATATGAATTTTTTTAATTTTTCCAGACAGTATAATTTGGGCTGCTTTACTGGGATTTTTACTAATATTTGCCTCATAGGCCCCTATATTTGCCGTTCCAAGCGGTATTATTCCAAGTGATGTTTTGTCATCCATTCCATTAATGACCTCATTTATTGTTCCATCACCACCGGCCGCAACGATAATGTCGAATTTTTTTATATGAACTTTGCAGAGTAGAGTAGCGTGACCAACTCTTTCTGTTGCAAATGTTTCAACGTAATTTTCTTTTTTTAAAATTTTTATAATTCTGTTGAGTAAAAATTTATTAAATAAACTTATTTTTGAGTTATATATAATGCAGATATTCTTCATGACTTTACATGAAGTTATTATTCGATTGATTATAAAAAAAACATACTAAAGTTTAGAAGATTGGTGAGCGCTTACATATTTGCTGTTAGGGAGATCTAGAGATAACTTAACTAGATTTAATTAACTTAAAGGATGCAAAGTACATAAGCACTCGGTTAAGTTGTGTATACTATTATTATTGCAAATTCATTAAAGAATTGTGAAATTTTAATTTACCTTAAATAAAATTTTTGCTTAAATTCAATCATGAAAATATCAAAGAAAAACTTTAAGAAGTTAAAAAAATTTATCAAAGGACTGAACAAAGAAGTTGTAAGCCTTAATAAGGAAGTTTCTAAGCTTAAATCTGAATTTAAAAAATTTAAGCCATACTCTCAGAAAAAAAAAGAAGCGGTAGTTATAGAGGCTCAAAATCAAACCCACTAAATCTAACGATCGGCTAGCCAGATATTCTGGTTAGCCGAAAGTTAATCCTTGTGCGTGATAAAAATACGCTCCAAGCCCAGAAGTAAATACAATATCTCCGTACAATCCATGTTCAATTGAAACTTTTATTAATGAATTATGTCTAGAATAGGACTCCGCCATTATTAAACCCCCAATAAAAGTAAAAAGAATTACGATAGGGTTTAAATAAATAATATGTGCAAAACTGAATAAGAAAGCATTTACAAAAATTAAAACTTTTTTATTTTTAAATAAATTGCCATATCTTTTAAAGAAGAAAGATCTGTAAACAATCTCTTGAGGGAAAGCTGATAAAATTGGATAAAGAAACATTATTAATAACCACAAAAAAAAGTGAGAGCGAGGAAGATTTAAAAATTTAGATGGATCAAAAAAATAAGAAAAGGTTAAAACTAATGTGGCAATAATTAAAAACTTATAAAAAATAATTTTAAGATATTGATCAAATTTAAAATCTTTGAGATTAATTAAAGTAACTTTCTTATATTTTAAATAACAAACACAAATTATGGCGACCGCTGTCAGAGCTGAAAACATAGCGATGTTGGAATTTGTTGGAATTAAGATAATTGGAATAATTATAAAAAATACAAAAATTTCTATAGATTTTGTTATTTTTACCATCTGGCAATTCTTTTATCAGAAATTTTTATTTGTTAAGCAAAAACTTTAAAGAATATTGAGAATAAATTCAATTTTAACAATTTTGTAACAATAACATGTTCAATTCATGGTTGATGATTCGAAATGAAATTAAATGCTAAAAAAAGAGTCTTTTAAAAATAGAATTGATAAAATTTTAAATTATAAAAGTATTTGGATTTCAGATCTTCATTTAGGGACCAGAGGCTGCCAATCAGAACTTTTGTTGGAATTTATAAGACATACACAATCAGAAAAACTTTATTTAGTTGGCGATATAGTTGACGGTTGGGCTTTAAAAAATACTTGGTATTGGCCTCAATCTCATAATGATGTTGTTCAAAAAATTTTAAAAAAAGCTCGTCATGGGACGCGCGTATTTTATTTATCTGGTAATCATGATGAGATTTTAAGAAAATTTATACCTATAAATTTTGGTGGAGTTGAAATTGCAAATCAGGTCATCCATGAAACTATTGATAATAAAAAGTACCTAGTTGTTCATGGAGATCAATTTGATGGAATTATTCAATGTGCTAAATGGCTTGCAATACTAGGTTCTCTTACTTATGATTTTTTAATTTATTTTAATCGTTATATAAATTTTTTCAGAAAAAAATTAGGTTACGAATATTGGTCATTATCTAAATATTTAAAATTTAAAGTTAAAAATGCTGTTAAATTTGTAAGTGAATTTGAAAAATTAGTGGGAAACTATGCAAAACAATACAAGGTTGATGGAATTATTTGCGGACATATTCATCACGCTAATATGCAGTATATCGATGATATTCATTATATTAATGATGGAGATTGGGTTGAAAGTTGCACGGCATTAGTTGAACATTTTGATGGAAGATTAGAACTAATTAATTGGATAGAAAAAAGACAAGAATTGTTTACAGAAAATCAAGATGTAGAGCAGCTTAAAATTGCTTCTTAATGAAAAGTTATAAAATTCTTATTGTTACAGACGCTTGGCATCCCCAAGTAAATGGTGTTGTAACAACTCTAAGTTATTTAGTAGAAGAACTTAAAAAACAAAATCATGAGGTTTTTTTAATAACACCAAATGATTTTATTACAATTCCTTGCCCTACATATCCTGAAATAAAATTATCAATTAATGCTTATCCTAAAGTTTATAAAAAAATTAAAGAGATTAACGCACATATAGTTCATATAGCAACAGAAGGACCGCTTGGATTTTTTGCAAGAAGATATTGTATGAAAAATAATATAAAATTTACTTCTTCTTTGCATACTAAATTTGCTGAGTACGTAAATAAAAGAACACATATTCCAGTTAGTATTGGATATTCTTTTTTGAGGTACTTTCATAAACCTGCCAATAAAATCTTAGTTACAACTAAGAATATGGAAAATGAGTTAACAAAGAGAAATTTTAAAAATTTAATTGTATGGAGCAGAGGCGTAAATAGGAATATTTTTGGTAAAGTGGAAAAAGCAAATGTTTCTTTGCCTTCGCCGATCTACATTTACGTTGGCAGAGTTGCCATTGAAAAAAATATTAAGGCCTTTTTAGATATAAAAATTGAAGGTTCAAAGATTGTGGTTGGTGATGGACCTCAATTTAATGAGCTTAAGAAAAAGTATAAAGACGTTTTATTTACCGGAATGTTAAAGGAAAAAGAAGTTGCCTCCTATCTTGCAGCAAGCGACGTTTTTGTATTTCCAAGTAAAACAGATACTTTTGGAATTGTTATTATTGAAGCATTGGCAGCAGGCGTTCCAGTTGCAGCCTATCCAGTGACAGGTCCCCTAGATATCTTGCAAAATACTAAGGCTGATTGTTTAGATTGGGATTTAAAAGAATCTATGAAAAAAGCTTTGAATATCAAGAAAGAAGAATGCAAAGAAATTGCAAAGCAATATACATGGGAGAATTGTGCAAAAGTATTCTTACAAACTGCTAGTGTAAATTTACAATTTTGAGAGTTTCAGATCGTAAACTTTCAGCGATCTCAGAGTTATTCATTTTATGAAAAAGCTGACAATCTAATAGCTCGCCGCATTCAGCATCAAATTTTTTATTGGATTTATTAATCAACTCCCTTGCAAACAGAATTCGTCTTAATTTATAGTTAATAATACCGGTAAGTTGAAATAAAAAACTATTTTGACCACGACAGTAGACTGGTAGAATTTTACAATTAACTTTTCTTACAATTGATCCAATTAAGGGCTTCCATTCTTTTTCTACGGCTTTTTTAAAAAGCCTTTCAGAGGTTGCAACTTCTCCTGAGGGAAAAATAATGACTAGTCCTCCTTTATTTATAAATTCAATAGTATCATTTTTTGATTTTATATTAATTTTTGCAGCATCTTTGCTCATATCTAATCTTAAAGGAAAAAGATAATCTCTTATATGATCAATTGCCGACAGCTCTTCATTAATTAATATTCGGTAATCTCTTCTCAATTTTGCAACTTCAGAGCAGATAATTAATCCATCGAGTATTCCAAAGGGATGATTAGATACAATAATACAAGGACCTTGCTTTGGAATGCGTTCTGCATCTTTGAGAGAATGCTCTATTTTTAAAATTTCTAAAGTTTTTTTCCAAAAATTATTCTGTAACTCTGGATTAGAATAATTTCTTTTATAAAGCTGTTTAAGATAAGAAAATCCAAATAATTTTTCTATAATCGTGTGTAATAATTTTTTGATCATAAATAATCAAAAAATTATAAACTAAATTTTTTTAAATATTCAGGTTTAATTGCTTTGAATGGAAGATATATAAAAACATCTGTTGTTTTAAATAATTTATCTACAACCGCACCATCACCTATTTTAGCGCCTAATCTTAAATAAGCTTTAATAAGTGGAGGTAATTTTTTAATAATTGAAAGGTCAGAAATGCTCTCCGTTGGTACTAAATTCATTTCAGTTTTTTTTGAAAAAATTGCATCAACTCTTATATTCTCCGGCATTAAAAATTTTTGATATAAATAAGATAATTCCTCTTTAATTACATCTGGATTTTCTTCTAAAAAACTTGCCATTCCAAAAAGGACATCATTTTTATTATGCTGAACATATTCATTAATTTTTGACCACATTAAATGGAGAACATTTTTTTTTCTAAACTGTTGAGATACACAAGATCTGCTTAATTCTAATCCATTCTGTGGTCTGTCTTGTGATTTATATAATGTATTTAAATTAAACTCCTCAGAGGAATAAAACCCACATTGTTGCAGAGCTACCTTTTGCTGAAGCAATCTATAAGTCCCAACAATTTTAGTTTTGCTAAATTTTGATGCTTTAAAAGTAACTATAATATGATCGCTATATTTATCGAATTTATCAGCATCCCTTTTAAAAGAACTTAAATTGAAAATTTTTTGGCCGTTTCTTTCATTAAAAAATATTTTATATCGAAGTCTTTGAGCTTTTCTAATTTCACTTTTGCTATTAGCTAAATAACAATTAAATACAGGTTGAAAAAAATTACTTGTTGAGACAAAAAAATTTTTAGGTAAATACTTGGTTTTTAAATTATCTATGATTACCATTGAAGCTCCAATTAGGTGATTTGTATGTAAGTAAAATGAAATTTATGTTTCATTTTTGTTACGTAGATTAATAGAATAAGTAATGATTTAATTGGACATGACGAAACAATGTTAAAATTATTTATTTTTATAGGACTTCTAACGAATATTTGTAGTTACTTATATTTTTCCTTTCCATTACCAATATTATTTGTAAATGCATTTTTGTTATTATTTGTTTATTTATTTAAAGAGATTAAAATTGAAGAAAGTTCTAATAAAAACAATTTAATTATTAATAACGACAGTTTATTAAATAAGAATCTTCAAGAATTTTTTGTAAATCACTTACAAGAGATTGTAATTATTATTAATAAATTTAATATAATTACTTTTGCAAATATTCCTGCACTAAATTTTTTTGGTAATAAATTAATAGGTCAAAACATTGGATCTGAATTGAGAATCCCAGATTTGTTAGATGCCATAGATCATAACAGACAAGATAAATTAATTAAAAAAATTGATTTAGAAATCAAGTTTCCTACATATAAATATTTAAAAGCAGATATTATTTCTGCAGAACTAGAAAATGTAATTGTAATTATGAGAGATTACACAGAAGTAAAAAAGTCACAAGATCTTAGATCTGACTTTGTTGCAAATGTAAGTCATGAATTAAAAACTCCATTGACTTCTATAAAGGGATTTTTAGAAGTAATTGAAAGTTCAGCTAAAGATGATCCTCAAATGCAGAAAAAATCTATTAAGATCATGCAAAACCAAGCTAACAAAATGCAGATTTTGATAGATGATCTTTTAATGTTAAATAGAATTGAGCAACAAGAACATATTAAGCTTAGAGACAAAGTAAGCATTAATGAAGTTTTAAAAGAAGTTATTTCAAATTGTACCGAGTTAGTTAATGAAAAAAGTATTAATATAAAATTTATTAACTCAAAAAAAGATTTTTTAGTTAAAGGCGATAAAGAAAAGCTTAATATTTTATTTAAGAATATTTTAGATAATGCAATTAAGTATTCATCACCTAATACAGAAATTAGTCTTGAAGCGAATTTAAAGAATGGAAAAGTGCTTATTGTGATACATGATCAAGGAATAGGAATACCTAAAAAAGACATCCCAAGAATTACTGAAAGATTCTATAGATCAGATAATGGAAAAAAATTAAAAATTGAAGGAACGGGTATTGGCTTATCTATTGTAAAACACATTATTAATCAGCACGAAGGAGAATTGAGAATCTCTAGTATTGAAGGAAAGGGATCCACCTTTACCGTTGAATTGAACGAATTTAATAATTCTTAAAAATCCAATAAATCATTAAATTTTTTTTCTAAACACAACTAAGAATTTAGTTTTTGTAATAAATCTTTAATAAAACTGTAACATAATAGCACATCAGAAAGCATAAAAGACCCAGATTAAATTAATTAAACTAAGGAAATAAAAATGAAAAAAATTAAGTTTATTTTATCATTTGTTTTAGCGTTGTTAATTTCAACAAGCGCTTTTGCAATTGAAATCACAGGTGCAGGAGCCTCGTTTCCAGCGCCTATTTATACTAAATGGGCTGAAGAATATAAAAAAATCTCAGGAGACAGCCTAAACTACGCTTCAATTGGTTCAGGTGGTGGAGTTAAACAAATAAAAGAAAAAACAGTTGATTTTGGTGCAACTGACAATCCATTAAAAGGTGAAGATCTAGAGAAAGATGGAATGGTACAATTTCCAGCAATTATAGGTGGAGTTGTTGTAATATTTAATCTTGATGGATTTAAGCCAGGAGAATTAAAAATTGATGGCGATACTACTGCAAAGATTTTTGCAGGAGAAATTGAAAAATGGAATGACAAGCAAATTGCTGCTTTAAATCCAGGAAAAAAATTACCAGATCAAGCTATTACAGTTGTAACAAGATCAGATAGCTCAGGAACAACAGCTATTTATACTGACTATCTATCTTCAGTAAGTGCATCTTGGAAAGAAAAAATTGGTAAAGGTGGCACAGTTAATTGGACTGCTAAATCAAACGTAGGTGGAAAAGGTAATGAAGGCGTTGCAGCAAACGTAACTAGAATTAAAGGCGCGATTGGTTATGTTGAATATGCTTATGCAAAATTAAACAAGATACCACACTTGAGTATGAAAAATCATGATGGTAAGTTTGTACAGCCTGATCTTACTTCATTTGGCGCAGCAGCGGCTAATGCTAATTGGGCAGGCACACCTGGCATGGGTATCTCTCTTGTTAATCAAAAAGGTGAAAAATCTTGGCCAATTACAGGCGCATCTTTTGTTTTGATGTACAAAGACTCGGCAAATAAACAAAAATCAAATGCAGCTTTGAAATTTTTTGAGTGGTCATTCAAAAATGGTGGTAAATCTGCTGCAGAGCTAGATTACGTTGCTCTTCCCGCAAATGTTACTGACTACATTTCTAAAAACGTTTGGAGTCAAATTAAAAAATAAATTAGTTAATTGTCGAATTACCCCAGTCTCACAACTGGGGTAATTTGTTGATCTGGCCTTATTAAATATTAGAAAAATGCTTAAAACAGCCAAAACCAAAGTAGTTAAAATACAAAGAGTACAGGATTTTATCTTTCATAAATTAACTCTTTTTTTTGCAGCTTTGGTCTTAATTTTTCTAGTAGGAATTATTTTATCTTTAATTGTAAGTGCTTGGCCTACTTTTAAAGAATTTGGTTTTAAATTTTTTATTAGTACCGATTGGGATGTAGTAAATTCCAAATTTGGAATGGTCATTTCTATTTATGGTACTCTTATATCAGCATTAATAGCTTTAATTATTGCCGTTCCTTTAAGTTTTGGAATAGCTTTATTTTTGACGGAAATATCTCCCAACTGGCTAAAAAGACCTTTGGGTACCGCTATAGAATTGTTAGCCGCCATACCTTCAATTATTTATGGGATGTTTGGTTTATTTGTTTTTGCTCCTATTTTCGGAGATTATATTCAACCAGTTTTGCAATTAGTATTTGGAAAAATTCCTATTATAGGAGCTTTATTTGTCGGGGCACCTAATGGAATAGGAATGTTGTGTGCGGGAATTATTTTAGCATTTATGATCATACCTTTCATTGCCTCAGTGATGAGAGATGTATTTGAGATAGTTCCATCAGTGCTAAAAGAGTCGGCATACGGCATTGGATGTACAAAATGGGAAGTTGTTAGCAAAATCGTATTTCCCTATGCAAGAAATGGTGTTGTAGGTGGCGTGATGTTAGGTTTAGGAAGAGCTTTGGGAGAAACTATGGCTGTAACTTTTGTTATAGGAAATGCAAATAGAATTAATGCTTCTTTATTTGCGCCTGGCTCTTCAATTGCATCCACCTTAGCAAATCAATTTGGTGAAGCCGAGCCTGGATTGCACTATTCATCACTTTTTGCTTTAGGACTTGCATTATTTATAATTACATTTGTTGTTTTAGGTTTAGCAAAATTTATGTTGTTTAGTATGGAGAAAAAAGAAGGGATCAAAACCTAAAATGAATAACTCAATATATAAAAGTAGAAAAAGAAAAAATTTTGTTGGTTTATTTTTATCAAATGCAGCTATGATTGTAGGCATCAGTGCTTTAATTTGGATTTTGATTGTACTTTTTTCTAAAGGTTTTGTTTCTTTAATTAGTTTAGATATTTTTATTAAAAGTACACCAGCTGCGGGATCAGCGGGCGGAGGTTTGGCAAATGCAATTTTAGGAAGTTTAATGATAGTTTCTTTAACGACTATAGTCAGTACGCCAATTGGAATATTAGCTGGAATTTATTTATCGGAATATGGCAATAAAAACTTAGTTGCATCAATTACTCGTTTTGTTTCTGACATCATGTTGTCAGCGCCATCTATAGTGATTGGTTTATTCGTTTATGCTATTTATGTTTCTAAAGTAAAACATTTCTCAGGATATGCAGGATCATTAGCTCTTTCGTTGCTTGCCATACCGGTTATTTTAAGAACTACAGAAAATATTTTACGTCTTGTGCCAACACAATTAAGAGAAGCGGCTTATGCCCTAGGAGCTCCAAAATGGAAAGTTTCTTTAAAAGTTGTTTTGCGTTCAGCAAAAGCGGGTGTTATGACTGGGATTTTACTTGCCATTGCAAGAATTAGTGGGGAAACTGCACCATTATTGTTTACTGCTCTTAATAATCAATTTTTCTCTTCAGATATGAATAAACCAATAGCCAACTTACCAGTGGTTATTTATCAGTTTGCTTTAAGCCCATATAAGAATTGGATCGATTTAGCTTGGGGTGGAGCTTTATTAATTACTTTAACCGTTTTAATATTAAACATTATAGCAAGAGTTTTTTTAAAGGAGAAAACAGCATGACAAAAAATGCTATCGAAGTAAAAAAATTAAATTTTTATTACGGAAAATTTAAAGCTTTAAAGGACATCAACTTAAATATTGAGGAAAAAAAAATTACAGCTTTTATAGGACCTTCAGGCTGTGGAAAATCAACTCTTCTTAGAACATTTAATAGAATGTACGATTTATATCCCGATCAACGTGCTGATGGAGAAATTAATTTATACGGAGAAAATATTCTTAATCCAAAGCTTGATTTAAATTTATTAAGATCAAAAGTGGGTATGATTTTTCAAAAACCAACACCATTTCCTATGTCTATATATAACAATATAGCGTTTGGAGTACGTTTGTATGAAAATTTAAATCAAAAATCTATGGATGAACGTGTTGAATGGGCTTTAAAAAAAGCTGCGTTATGGAATGAAGTGAAGGATATTTTAAATCAAAGCGGACTTTCCTTGTCAGGTGGTCAGCAACAACGCCTATGTATAGCCCGAGGTATTGCTGTAAAACCTACAGTATTACTACTAGATGAACCAACATCTGCATTAGATCCCGTTTCAACAAATAAAGTAGAAGAGTTAATAAATGAATTAAAAAAAGACTACACCATCGCAATTGTTACACACAATATGCAACAAGCGGCGCGTATTTCTGATTTTACAGCTTTCATGTACTTAGGTGATTTAATGGAATTTAATAAAACAAAACAAATGTTTCTTAAGCCAGACCGTAAAGAAACTGAGGATTATATCACGGGTCGATTTGGTTAATTTTATGATGAAATTAATTATATATAATTTTTTTTTTACAATAAGAACCAAAGTGTATAATAATAATTTAACTTGGAGGCTTAAATAAAATATGACTGAACACATTGTAACTTCATTTGAAGGTCAGTTGCAAAATCTACATAATACAGTAATTAAAATGGGCGCTTTAGCGGAGAGTCAGTTCTCCAGCTCTATTAGTGCTTTGCAAAAAAGCGATCAAGATTTAGTAGATAAAATTATTGGAAAAGATGAAAGAGTTGATGAGTTTGAAAAAAAAATTGAGACACAAGTGATCGACCTTATAGCTTTACGCCAACCTTTGGCCATTGATTTAAGAGAAACAGTTTCTGCGATGAAAATATCATCAGAACTTGAACGAATTGGTGATCTTTCAAAAAACATTGCAAAACGATCAAGAATTTTAAAATTAACTTTAGACCCTAAAATTACAACGGATATAAAAAATTCTGCAGAATTTGTTCAGAAAAACCTAAAGCTTACGATGGATGCTTATGCAAAAAGATCAGCAGAAAGCGCTTTAGAGGTTTGGGGGAAAGATAAAGAAATTGATGATTCAATTAATTTGTTAATGGAAGAATTATTAAAATTTATGAAGTTAAATAAGAAAAATTTAGAAGATGGAACCCATCTTTTATTTATAGCCAAAAATATTGAACGAATTGGTGACCATGCAACTAATATCGCAGAACATATTTATTTTTTAATCAAAGGAACACAAATTAAAGGTCAAAGACCTAAAGGACAGGACTCCATAGTATCGGGCAAATAACTTAATGTCAGCGAACATAGTAACAGTTGAAGATGAAAAACCTTTAATCACTCTCCTAAAATATAATTTAGAAAAAGAAGGATATAAAGTTAAGAACGCTGAGACCGGTCAAGAAGCATTACAGTTAATCAAAAATTCAATACCAGATATTGTAGTTTTAGACTGGATGTTGCCAGATTTTTCAGGAATAGAAATTTGTAAACAAATTAAGAGAGATAAAAAATTAAAAACAATACCAGTGCTAATGTTAACAGCAAAAAGTGAAGCAGAAGATAAAATTATAGGATTTGAAAGTGGCGTTGATGATTATTTAACAAAACCTTTTAACAATAAAGAATTAATTTTAAGAATTAAATCTTTATTAAAAAGATCAAAACCATCCTTACTTGAAGATTTGGCAATTTTTAAAGATTTAAAAATTGATCGTATCACAAGAAAAGTTTTTAGAGATGATAAGGAAATTAAACTAGGACCAACAGAATACAAGTTATTAGATTTTTTAATTAAAAGTCCCCAAAGAGTATATTCGCGAGAACAACTTTTAAATAACGTTTGGGGAGAAAGTATTAATGTTGAAAATAGGACTGTTGATGTTCATATCAGAAGATTAAGAAAGGCAATAAACATTGATAAAAAGAGTGATTTAATTAGAACTGTTAGATCGTCAGGTTATTCTTTAGATTATTAGATTAAGTCTATTGGTCTTTTAAAAAAAATTAATTTACCTCTTCGTTTGTTAAGATTTTTCCATTTTTTTATAGAAAAAGTTATTTTTGTAATTGCCGATGTACTAAATTTTTTTTCTTTAAAGAAAAAATAATTTTTTTTTATTAGTTTATTAACTAAATTTTTACAAGCTGGCTCATGATTAATAAGAAGAATATTTTTATATTTTTTTTTAGTACTTTTTATTATATTAAATATTTTATTCTCATCTGTTAAATATAATTTTTTAGATAATATTACTCTCTTAATTTTTATTTTTTTTTTTAATAATTTAAAAGTATGTGTAGTTCTTTTAGAAGATGAAACGTAGGCAAAATCAAATTTTGTTTTTTTGTTTTTTAGAAATTTGATTATAAATTTTATATCCTTTTTTCCTTTCGAAGATAGAGGTCTCTCAAAATCGTTAATATTAGCGACATTCCAGCTAGATTTGGAATGTCTCATGACATATAAATTTAACATTGTTGTAATATATTAAATCACAAATTTTTAAATAAACTCACATGCAAAGAAAAGAAAAAAAATTAAACAAGTATATTAATCGAGAAATATCTTGGTTAAAATTTAATTTACGTGTTCTTGCTGAGGCTTCAAATTTAAAAAACCCTATATTAGAACGTCTAAAATTTCTATCAATTGCAGCAAATAATTTAGATGAGTTCTTTATGGTCAGAGTTGCTGGAATTTATAATCAAATTAAAGATAAAGTTTCCTTTTTATCTCACGATGGACTTACATGTGAAAAACAACTTGAGCGTATAATTATTAAAACAAAAAGGTTATTATCTACTTCAAATGAAGCCTGGTCGAATTTAAAAGTTGATTTAAACAAAGAAGGAATACTATTTGCCTCTTATCGTGACCTTAATAAATCAGAAAAAGTTAGATTAAATAAGATTTTCAGAGAAAATATTTATCCAATATTAACTCCATTGGTTATAGACCCATCTCATCCTTTTCCATTTATACCTAATAAAGGACATTTTTTAGTGATGTTATTAAATAAAAGAAACAAGAGTAAAAAGTTTTTTGCTACAATTTTAATCCCAAATAATATTGAACGTTTTATTAATGTTAGCAATAGAGAAGATATAAAAAAATATTTGAGCATTGAACATATTGTTAGTAATTACGTAAATTATTTATTTCCAGGTTATCATCTAAATAAATACACATCAGTTAGAATCATAAGAGACAGTGATATTGAATTTGAAGAAGAAGCAGAAGACTTAATAATGTATTTAGAAAAAGCTTTAAAGAAAAGACGAAGAGGTCGTATTGTTAAATTAGAAATAAGATCTAATGCCGATCCTTTACTAAAAAAATTTGTTTATAAAAAATTAGAAGTAACAGACGATGAAGTATACGAGATGGATAGTTTCGTTGGAATGCATCAGATTAGTCAAATTTATAATAAAAAAAATGCAAATTTAGTATTTAAATCATTTAGCCCAAGACAAGTTGAAAGATTAAAACAATTTAATAATGATTATTTTGCAACAATTAAGGCTAAAGATTTTATAGTTCATCACCCTTACGAGACTTTTGATGCTGTTATTCAGTTTTTAACGCAGGCCGCTGAAGACCCTAATGTTATTGCTATAAAACAAACTCTTTATAGAACTACTTCTGACTCACCAATTGTTAAAGCATTATTGCTCGCAGCAGAAAAAGGTAAATCAGTTACAGCTGTAGTAGAGGTTAAAGCAAGATTTGATGAAGAGAACAATATTAGTCTAGCCTCTACACTTGAAAAAGCGGGTGTGCAAGTTGTATACGGTTTTGTAAAATTAAAAACACACGCAAAAGCTAGCTTAATTGTGAGAAAAGAAAAAAGTAAATTAGTTAGCTACGTACATCTTGGCACCGGTAATTATCATCCTATTAATGCAAAAATATATACGGACTTATCTTTTTTTAGTTCAGATAAAATTATTTGCGAAGATGTTGAGAAATTCTTTAATTATATAACTACTTATGCTAAGCCTAAAAAATTAAAAAAATTAATTTTATCTCCGATATCTTTAAGAACGAAATTATATTCATTAATAGATCAAGAAATTGAAAATAAATTAAAAAGTAAGCATGCTGAAATATGGATAAAACTTAATTCTTTAGTAGATAAAGCAATGATCGATAAATTGTACCAAGCATCTAACGCTGGAGTTAAAATTTGCTTATTTGTTAGAGGTATTTGTTGTCTTAAACCTGGTATAAAAGGACTCTCAGAGAATATTATTGTAAAAAGTATTGTAGGGAGATTTTTAGAACATTCAAGAATTTACTGTTTTGCAAATGGGGAAATAATGCCAACAAGATCTAATCTTGCATTCTTTAGCTCAGCAGATTTAATGACAAGAAATTTAGATCGAAGAGTTGAATTATTAATACCGATAGAAAATTCCACAGTACATGAGCAGGTATTAGATCAAATCATGCTTGCTAACTATAAAGATGCTGAAAATAGTTGGTTCTTAAAATCTGATGAAAGTTATGAAAAAATTAAAGCAACAGCAGAGAATAATTTTTCTGCACACAATTATTTCATGAAAAACCCTAGTTTGTCTGGTAGAGGTAATTCTATTAATTTAAGTATGCCTGAAAAATTAAGATTAGTTAAATAATTTAATAATGATCGCTCGAGAAAGAGATTTTATAAATAAAGAAGCAATTATAGATCTTGGATCTAATTCCATCCGAATGTTAATTTACGATAATATTTTAAATTCTCAAATACCAGTTTTTAATGAAAAAGCAGTTTGCCAATTAGGAAAAAATCTAGATCGTACTGGAAAGCTTGATCCAAAAGGAGCTGAATTTGCTCTGACTGTTTTAAAAAGATTTAAGCAGATACTTAGCAACCTTAAGGTTAAAAAATATAAAGCAATAGGAACCGCCGCCCTTCGAGAAGCAACTGATGCTAAAGAATTTATTATTAAAGCACAAAAAATAATTAAAAAGAAAATTGTAATTTTATCTGGAAATAAGGAAGCTGAAAATTCTGCTCTAGGTGTCATTATAGGCTTTCAAAAAGTAAATGGAGTTGTAGCAGACCTAGGCGGAGGAAGTTTAGAACTTGCGAGAGTAGAAAAAAATATTATTCACGAGAAAATATCGCTCCCGCTTGGGGTTTTGAGGCTTTTTAACCAACCAAAAAGAAATAAGAATAAGGTAAGAAAAATTATAAGTTTTTATTTAAATAAAATTGAATGGTTAAGAAAAAATAAGATCAAAAATCTTTATTTATGTGGAGGAACATGGAGGACCTTTATGAATGCACACATGATAAAGAGTGATTACCCCTTAGCTATTTTGCATCAATATAAACTTTCAGGTTTTGAAACTTTAAAATTTGCAAATAAATTAAATTCAATAAAAGCAATTAAATATGAGAAATTAGCTTCAGCCACTAAATCAAGGACAAATTATATTCCAATAGGAGGCTTCATATTATCAAATCTTATTAGAATTTGTGACCCTGTTAATGTGTTTCTATCGCAATCAGGAGTTAGAGAAGGCTCCTTAATAAGCAGATCTCATTTAAGAGTTTTACAGAATAATTCCTTAAATAGATCCGTTCATTTTATTTCACACAAAAAAGCAGATTACGCCGCAAATTATCTAAAACTATATAATTTTATTAAAAATCTTTTTTTAAGTAATGAAAAACATTTTCCTCATAGACTTTTACTACCTGCCTGTTCTTTAAGTAATTTTGATTGGGGCTTAGGGGTTTATCAAAGGGCTGAATTAGTCTTTCAAGAAGTTATTAATGCACCTATCTTAAAATTATCTCATAGTGATAGAATTAAACTTGGATTAGTTTCTTTTTGGAGACACTGTTCTACTAAATATTATCCAAATGTTGAGTTTGTAAAATTATTAAGCAATGAAGAAATTGTAGCGTGTAAGCAGATAGGAGCAGCATTACGATTAGCATCTTCAATTGGAGTTATATCTAATATATTCTTTGATAAGATAAAAATTTACAAGAGTAGCAACAAAGATTTAATTCTAAAAGTTTCTAAAAAAGATACACAAGTAATTTCTAATCAAGTTCAAAAAAGATTAAGATCTTTAGGTGAGGAAATGAAATTAAAATCTAAGATTATTTACACTAATTAAGCAGATTTAATTTTCTTTTCAAGAAACTCTGGAAGCTCTTCAGTTGTTCCTTTTGTATTTCTATCTTCTTCTTCATTTTTCCAGCCCTTAGGTTGATAAGCATGAAGTACGTGTAATTTACAATAAACTCTTTCCTCCATAGGATTTCTTCCGCAGAAGTAAAAATTAGCTTCATCTGGATGTCCAATAGGCCATCTGCAAGTTTTTTCATTTAAATTTTCTAAACTCGTTGGATTTTCAGGCTCAAAATCTTTTTCAATAACAATAGCTCTAAGACCACGAGGCTTTCTTAATCTTTTTAAAGGAACGCTATTTTTGTGGTGGAATTTATTTTCACTTTTTTGAATGTAAATATTTCTAGAATGCGATCTTCCAGCAAGACCTAAACGGTGTGATTTTCCAATGACTGCATTTCTAGAAATACCATCACCTAGCATTGCAGCTATTTGGCTCGCAGTATGACCTTCGTTCCAAAGTTTTTTTAACTGCTCAGTTTTTTCTGGTGTCCATCCCATAAAAGCTGGTTAAATACTATATGTAGTCTAAGCTAAAGTAAATTATACTATATATGGGTTAAAAAAATGTAGATAAATCAGTGATTTATTTAATTTACATAAATTTATCCACATTTATCTATATATTTCAATAATACTTAAAAACATGAGCGCAATTAAAGATTATAAAATTAGAATTCCACAAGTGATGTCCATTAACTGGATTGGATTTTACACGCTTTATAAAAAAGAAATTTTAAGATTTTTGAATGTTTGGATTCAAACAGTCTTTTCACCTGTTGTAACTCTAATACTTTTTTTAGCTGTTTTTACAATAGCTTTAGGACTTAATAGAAATAATATTTTAGGACACGAATATGGAGTGTTCATATTACCAGGCTTAATTTGTATGCAGATTTTGCAAAATGCTTTTGCCAATACTTCTTCATCACTGATGATTGCTAAAGTTCAGGGAAATATTGTTGATATATTGTTTCCACCACTTAGTCCTATGGAAGTAACAGCAGCGATGCTTTTAGGGGCCATCACAAGAGGTTTAATTATTGGATTTTTTTCTGTGTTAATTATCATTCCATTTGCACATGTTCCCGTTCATAATATTTTTATAATTCTTATATTTGCATTACTTGGATCATCAATGCTTGCTTGCTTAGGATTTATTACAGGATTGTGGGCTCAAAAATTTGATAATATGGCAACAGTTACTAACTTTATTGTTGTTCCTTTATCATTTTTGTCAGGAACATTTTATTCTATACAAAATCTACATTCAGTATTTTATTATATTAGTCACGCAAACCCTTTCTTTTATGCCATTGATGGATTTAGATATGGATTTTTAGGACAGGCCGATGGATCGATTGTTATAGGATTTTTTTACTTAACATTTATTAATTTAGCTTTGTGGGTAATATGTTATATCCTTTTTAAAAAAGGATATAGAATTAAAAGCTAGTTTCCATGAGTTCAATATTAGGTACATATAAAAGAAGAGAAGTTTCTTTTTCAGAAGGAAAAGGAGTTTATCTTACATCAACTACAGGAGAGAAATATTTAGATTTTGTTTCTGGTATTGCAGTAAATTCTTTAGGACATTGTCATCCGCATTTAGTTGATACTATAAAAAAACAATCTGAAAAATTATGGCATGTATCTAATGCTTTTACAATTCCTGAACAGGAAAGATTAGCTAAAAGATTAACGGATAATACTTTTGCCGATTTTGTTATATTTGTAAACTCAGGAGCAGAGGCAACCGAAGCAAGCATTAAAGTTGCAAGAAAATATTTTTTTGAAATTGGTCAGCCTGAAAGAAATAGAATTATTACTTTTGAAGGTGCTTTTCATGGAAGAACTTTAGCCGCTTTATTTGCTGCTAATAACAAAGAGCATACTTTAGGATTTGGCCCTAAAGTTGATGGTTTTGACCAAGTTCCATTTGGTGATCATGAGGCTTTAAAAAAAGCGATTACAAAAAATACTGCTGCAATTATGCTTGAAACGGTTCAAGGAGAGGGCGGGGTGAGAGTTGTTCCAGATTATTGTCTAAAGCCCTTAAGAAAGCTTTGCGATGATAATGGAATTTTACTTATTTTAGATGAGGTTCAGTGCGGAATTGGAAGAAGCGGTAAATTTTTTGCATTTGAGTGGGCTAATATTGTTCCAGACATCGTTCCAATTGCAAAAGGAATTGGAGGTGGTTTTCCAATAGGAGCTTGTTTAGTAAATAAAAAAGTCGCTGTTGGAATGAAACCAGGAACACATGGAAGTACATTTGGAGGCAATCCTTTAGCAATGAGCGTTGGTAATGCAGTATTAGATATTGTTTTACAAAAAGGATTTCTAGAAAATGTTCAAGAAGTTGGAAGTTATTTTGAGACAAAATTAAAAGAGGTTCAAAAAAAATATAGTAATGTTATTGAACAAGTAAGAGGCATTGGTCTTTTAAGAGGAATTAAGTTAAAAGTAGATAATAATAAGTTTTTAGATCATTTATTTCAAAATAAGATGCTAGCAGTAAAAGCTGGCGATAACGTTGTAAGATTATTACCCCCACTTATTATTGAAAAAAAAGATATTGATGAAGCAATAAGAATAATTGCAAAAACTTGTTCTGAATTTTAATTATGAAACATTTTTTAGATTTAAGTTTGATTGATAAGAAGGAATTAAGACAGATTGTCGAAAATTCTAAGACTAGAAAAAAGAATAGAAATAATAAAGGCAAAGTTCTTGTTGATAAAGACAATCCTTTAGCAGGAAAGATGTTGCTGATGGTTTTTGAAAAACCATCTACAAGAACAAGACTATCTTTTGATTTAGCAATGAGACAGCTTGGCGGACAGACGATAGTTATTAATTCTGAAAATTTACATGTTGGCATTGGTGGCGAGACAATCGAAGATACTGCCAGAATCTTTTCAGTTTTCTCAGATATTATTATGCTTAGAACTTTTGAGCATAGTACTTTATTAAAATTCTCCGAGCTTCTTTCAGTGCCGATTATCAATGGACTTACAAATGATAGTCATCCTTGCCAGATTTTAAGCGATGTAATGACCTTTGAAGAAATCAAAGGATCTATTCAAGGAAAAAAAATAGCTTGGGTTGGTGATGGTAATAACGTTACCAATTCTTTAATGGAAGCAGCTGCTCAATTTGATTTTGAATTAAAAATAGCCTGTCCAAAAGATTATATGCCGTCAAAAAAAGTTATTGCTTGGGCTAAAAAGAAAAAGGCAGACATTGAGATATTGCATGATGCAAAAGATGCTGCTGCTAATGCAGACTGTATTATGACAGATAAATGGATTTCTATGGGCGATAAAGGAAACTTAAGTAAAAAAAGAAAAGCATTTAAGAGTTTTCAAGTTAATAAAAAATTAATGAAAGTTGCAAAAAAAGATGCAATTTTTATGCATGATTTACCTGCACAAAGAGGAGAAGAAGTAAGTGCTGAAGTTATTGATGGTAAACAGTCAGTTGTCTGGCAACAGGCTGAAAATAGATTGCATTGTCAAAAGGGAATTATTGAGTGGTGCTTAAAAGGTAAATGATTGAAAGAGCAATTGTTTTAGCCGCAGGCTTTGGAAAAAGAGTTCAACCACTTACAAATGTTACCCCAAAACCATTATTAAAAATTAATAATGTTAGTTTGCTTGAAAATACTTTAAATTTTTTAAAAAAATTTGGTGTTAAAAGTTTTGCGATTAATACTCATCATTTAGGAGATCAAATTATCTCTTTTGCTGAGAGTAATAAAAATAAATACGATATTAAAATTTTTAAAGAAAAGGATATTCTCGGTACTGGTGGTGGAATTAGAAACGCATTAGATTTTTTTCAAGATAAGACTTTTATATCTATTAATAGTGATACAATTTGGTCTGATGAATATTTAAATCCTTTAAAAAATTTATATAAAAATTTTACCCAGCATAATGTGAATTCTGGTCTTTTGATGATTAAGAGAGAAAATAGTTTTGATAAAACTTTAAAAGGCGATTTTACTATAAAATCTGCACCTTTTTTATTTAGACAACCTGGAGATACTAATAGTTTAATTTTTACAGGATGTCAGATTATTAGTCCTGTTTTATTAAAAAATAAAAAAAATGAAAATTTTTCAATCCAACCAGTTTGGGATGAGGCTATTGCTGCGAAAAAAATGGTTGGAGAAGTTGCTCAAAATACATTTTACCACGTAACGGATCTTTCAATTTATGAGAAGTTAAAACAACTAGATCTTATTCGTTAATTAATATTTTTTTAGCTCTTTTTTGATCAAGATATAAATATTTTGATAAAGTCATATCATCTTTGAATGTAATATGAATTGGATTTCCAGTTGGAATTTCTAATTCAACAATTGAGCCATCAGTAATATTAAATATTTTTTTGCAAAGTGATCTTAAGCTATTGCCATGTGCTGAAATGATCACATTTTTTTCTTTTTTTAAAACAGGCAAAATATTTTTCTCATAGTAAGGAATAACTCTTTTAAAAGTATCTTTTAAAGACTCCGTATCAGGAATTAAGTTTTTGTTAATATTTTTATATATTGGATAGTGAACCGGATGATTGGGATTACTTTTATTCATTGGTGGTGGGGGAATATCATAACTTCTTCTCCAAATTTTTACCTGTTGGTCACCATGTTTTTTGGCAGTTTCTTCTTTATTAAGACCTTGCAAAGCTCCATAGTGTCTTTCATTTAACTCCCAGGCTTTAAATATATTTTTGATACTTAGATCTAGTTTTTTATTTATCTCGTCTAATGTCAAAATAGCTCTTTTTTGGAAAGACGTGAATGCAAAATTAAAATTAATATTAAGATTTTTGATTAATGAACCTGCCTGTTGAGCTTCTTCTATTCCTTGTTTAGTAAGTTCAGCATCATACCATCCCGTAAATCTATTTTCTAAATTCCACTGACTTTGACCGTGTCTTACCAGAATTAAATTATACATTTTTTATTTTTTAAATTGTGATACTAAAAATTTATGAGTGATTATAAATTATTTTATATGACTTGTAAGAATAAAGTTGAAGCAAATAAAATCGCTTATGATTTAGTCAAAAAAGATCTAGTTGCCTGTGCAAATATTATTCCAAGTATAAAATCTTATTTTAAATGGAATAATAAAAAAATTAATTCTGTAAAAGAAAGCATTCTTATTGGCAAAACGATAAAGAAAAATATAAATAAAATTATTACGCATGCAAAAAAAATTAGTTCATATGAATGTCCATGTATTGTTTTTGCAGATATAAAAAATGGTAATAAAGATTTCTTACGTTGGATTAAAAACTCTACCAAATAGAATTATTTAAACTAAGTTTAGTTTAATGATTCGAAATAGATTTAAATTATTATTATATTTATCTCTTCTATTTATTACTTCTTGTATTTCTGCCCCAAGGGACACTTCTAATACATGCCTAATGTTTACTGATAATTATTTTTGGTACAAGTTTGTAAAAAATTCAGAGAAAAAATGGGGGGCTCCTGTAGAATTGCAGATGGCAATTATTCAAAGAGAATCTGATTTTGATTGGTTAGCAGCTCCAGAGTGGGATAAATTATTTAAAGTTATTCCTTATAAAAGAAAGTCGAGTGCATTTGGATATTCTCAGGCTGTAAACAAAACTTGGGACCAATTTGTACGCGAAACAGACCAGCCACTTGCTCTTAGAATAAGTTTTAATGATTCAGTGGATTTTATTGGTTGGTATATTAACAAAAGTAATCAGATATTAAAAATCCCAAAAGATGATTACTTTAAACAATATATTGCCTATCACGAGGGCTGGGGAAATTTTAAGGATTATAAAAAATCACCAAAAGTTATCCCTTATGCAAGAGAAGTTGATAGAGTTGCAAAAAAATATAAAGCACAACTTAATCAGTGTAAAAATCAGTTAACGACGAATAAGTATTTTATTTACTAGAAGATTCTTTTAATTGCTTTTCAAGCTCAATATCAACAGCATCGATTCTGCCAGTATTTTTTCCAATAATCAAATACATCACTGGTATTACATAAAGAGTAAAAAGAGTTGCAAAAAACATTCCCATAAAAATAACAATACCAACAGTTGCTCTGCTTGCAGCACCAGGCCCTGTTGCAAAAATTAAAGGCACTACCCCAATAACGGTTGAGGCAGAAGTCATTAAAATAGGTCTTAATCGAACCCTGCATGATTCAATTATGGACTCTTTTAATTGCAGACCTTGCGTTCTTAATTGATTTGCAAATTCCACAATTAAGATTCCATTCTTGGCGGCAAGTCCAATTAAGACGATGAGGGCAATTTGACTATAAATATTGAGTGAACTTCCAATAACCCAAAGACCAATAATTCCACCTAAAATAGCAAGTGGTACTGTTAACATAATTGTTAAAGGGTGTTTCCAATTTTCAAATTGAGCAGCTAAAGATAGATATGCAGTAAATAAGGCAAGTAAAAAAATAAAATAAATATCTGAACTAGTATTTTTATATTCTAAAGACTCTCCTTTGTAGTCAATTCTTGCATAGGGCGGTAATTTTTCTTTAGCAAGATTTTCTAGATAACCAAGAGCATCACTTATTGTATAATTGCCAACAAGTCTTGCAGTAATAGTAACTGCTCTTTGTCTATTATATCTATTTAAGGATGTAAAAGTTGACTCTTCATAAAATGTAGCAACACTTGATAATGGAACTAATTTACCGCTATTAGATCTTACAGCTACTTTATTAAGATTAGATGGCTCTTGTCGATTTTTAACATCCGCTTGCAACATTACAGAATATTCTCTTCCTTCTTTTGTATATTTAGTAACTTCTTTAGATCCGAACATTGTCTCAATCGCTTTACTAATAGATTCAACTGAAACACCTAAGTCCGCAGCTTTATCGGCATTAATTTTAATTTTTAATTGGGGTCGAGTTAAATCTAAGTCATCATCTACGTTTACTAAATTTTTATTTTTAACAATTTCTGATTTTAATATTTCTTTCCATTTTATTAATTCTTCGTAGGTATTTCCTTTAATTACAAATTGTATTGGTTTATCTCCAGCACCACCTCTTAAACCTTGAGGCATAATTGGAAAAGCTTTAACGCCTGGAAAAGAATTTAATTTTTGAAATACGCCTCCTAAATCTTGATTAGAGAATTTTTTTCTTTTTCCCCAGTCTTCTAGCAAAACTACAAGAAATCCAGTATTTACTTGATCTATTCCACTTTGGAATCCTGGAACACGAGCAAGAATTTCTTTGTAAGTTCCCTTGCCTAAATCCGTTAAAAATACTTTTTCAATATTTTCAGTTTTTTCTTTTGTATAATCAAACCCAGAACCATCAGGCGCTTGAATAACAACATAAAAAACACCACGGTCTTCTGGTGGGATTAATTCTTTGGGCGTGATTTTAAATAAAATAATTACAGCAACTAAAATACTTATTAAAAATATAATAATTTCTTTTTTTTTATAAAGAAGAAGTAGCAACGTTTCAAAATAGAAATTAGAAAATTTTTGTAGATAATTATCAAATTTTTTTAAAAATACTGGTTTAGAGTGAGTTACTACAAGATATTTTGAAGCAAGCATCGGTGATAAAGTCAGTGCAACAAAAGCAGAAATTATAATTGAAAAAGTGAGAGTAATAGCAAGTTCTGTAAATAACTTTCCAACAATTCCTTTTACAAAAACAAGCGGAACAAACACGGCAATCAAAACAACGGTCGTTGCAATAATTGCAAAAGAAACTTGGCTAGCCCCTTTATATGATGCAACCAGCGGGGTTTCTCCAGTCTCGACTCTTCTATATATATTTTCTAACATTACAATTGCATCATCCACTACAAGACCAATAGCAATAACAAGTGCCATCAAGGTAAATAAATTTAAACTAAAATTAGCTGCATAGATTAAAAGGAAGGTTGAAATAAGAGAGACTGGTATAGCAAGTGTTGGAATTATTACTGAACTGAAATTACCTAGGAATAAATAAATAACACCAACAACCAGTGCTATAGATATAAACAAAGTTACATAAACTTCATTAACTGCAACACGGATATAATTAGATCTATCAAAAGCTACATCTAACTGAGCTCCTTCAGGTAGATTTTTTTTAACTTCAATTAATTTTTTTTTAACTCCATCAGCAACAGCAATAGTGTTAGCATTTGATTGTTGGTAAATACCAATGCCCACAACAGGATATCCATTACCTTTAAACATTGTTCTCATATTCAAAGGCCCAAACTCAACTTTAGCCACATCTTTGAGTTTAACCAAAGATCCATCTCTTGCTTTTTTTAAAGGTAAATTTCTAAAGTCTTCAACATTTTTATAACTTTTGTCGACTTTTAAAGTAAGATCTATTCTTTTAGATTCTAATCTTCCAGAAGGAAATTCAACGTTCTCTTTTAATAAAGCATTCTCAATATCTGCTACAGTTAAATCTCTGGCAGATAAAGCTGATGGATTAATCCAGATTCTTAAAGATATTTCTTTTTCTCCAGCTAAAATAATTTGACCAACACCATCAACACTCGCGAAATAATCTTTAAGATATCTACTTGCATAATCACTAAGATCAAGATCGCTTAAATTCTGGCTTCTCAATCTTAACCATATGGTAATAGTACTGCCCTCTGATGTCTTAAAAATTTCAGGGCGACCCGCATTATCAGGAAGAAAATCTATAATTCTTGATACTCTATCTCTAATATCGTTTGTTGCTTCATCAACACTAACCCCAGGCTCAAACTCCATTCTAACTACAGATCTTCCATCTTCACTTTTGGAGTCAATAGTTGCAAGTCCGGGAGTTCCTCCAACTATATCTTCAATTTTTTGAGTTATTTGTGAGTCAACAATTTCCGCAGAAGCTCCTTTATAGAGAGTTCTGACAGTTACAATACTTGGATCAATGTCAGGAAGTTCTCTTACTGCTATTTTATTAAATATAACTAAACCAAATATAACTAATACAATCGACATCACAGTCGCAAAAACTGGACGTTTAATACTTATGTCGGTTAAGAACATTTATTATTTATTTATTAATTTGATTTGAGCTTTATCTCTAATTTTTGAAACACCTTCAGTTACAATTTTATCTCCAGGATTTAAACCAGATATAATCTCAACTTTTCCATAATTTCTTATACCTGTTTTAACCTCTGTAAGTGCAACTGATTTATCTTCGATTACTTTGTAAACAATAGTTCTATTGCCTTGTAGAATTAAAGATTCTTCTGGAACTCCTAAAGCTGTTTTTTCATTATAAATAATTTCAATATTAATTAACATTCCAGGAATTATTTTATAATTTTGATTTTTAATTTTTGCCTGAACTAAAATAGATCTAGTAATTGGATCAACTCTTGCGCTTACCGTATCTAAATTTCCATAAAATATTTCTTTAAATGATTCAGAGCTTGCCTTAATTTTTAAATCTTTTTTAAGAATACTTAAGTAACTTTCTGGAATCTTAATATCAATTTTTACTATTTCAATGTCATCTAACGTAGCAATAATTGAATCTTCTCCACCTAAAATTCCAGGTGTAATTTCCCTAACGCCCAATCTTCCACTAAACGGGGCTGTAATTTTTTCTGTCTTTAACTGAGCAATTAATTGATTTTTTTGAACCATTAAATTTTTGTCAAATTCTAATGAACTAATTAAATCTGTTTTTTTAATTCTTATAGAAAATGACTGATTAGCTAAAGCTGTGCCAAATGTTTCAATTTTTTCGTAAAATTCCAATTTTTGAACTTCTTGCGCAATAACTTCTGTTGGTTTTACTTCGTTTATTTTTTTTTGAATAATATTATTTAAAATCATTCGGCCAGCAATGATTGCAACGACAAGAACAACAATGATGCTGACAGCTATTATTATTTTTTTTGAAGTATTCATGAAGATGCATGTAATAACATGCTTTAATTGAAAAAAAAATTTCTTTGTTATTGAAATATACTTGATTCTAGTAGTTTATTTACTGACTAGCCCATTCAGTCCATGAGCCATCATAAACTGAGAATTTCTTTCCATCTATTATTTCAAAGGCCTTAGCAACAATACATGCAGTAACGCCCGAGCCACAAGAAAATACGACATTAGAATTTTTATTAATATTTATTTCTTCAAATTTTTTTTGAAGCTGTTCTTTAGATAGAAAACATTTTGTTATAGGATCAATGCATTCTGTCCAGGGTATATTGCAACTTTTGGGAATCGATCCACTTTTTAAATTGGGTCTTGGCTCATTTTCAGTACCATTAAATCTGCCTCTACTTCTAGCGTCTACTAATTCAAATTTTTTATTATTAATATTTTCCTTAACCTCGTCAATGAGCACAAGCATTTCGTGTTTTGTGATACACTTAAAACTACTTTTTATAAATTTTTTTTCTGGCCCATTTTCTATTTTTTTATTTTCATTTTTCCATTTAATTAAACCACCATCAAGTATAGATATTTTTTTATGACCAAAATAATTAAACATCCACCAAACTCTAGGAGCGCTAAAAATACCAAGGCTGTCGTAAACTATAATATGATCTGAGTTATTAATCCCAAGTTCTGAGGCTAGTTTTTCAAATAAGTCTGCAGAGGGAATTGTGTGAGGAAATTTTGCTAAAGGATCTGAAAATTTATCGATATCAAAAAAAATTGCCCCAGGAATATGTTCTTTTAAGAATTCATCTTTACCAATTCTTTTCGTATTTGGCATATGCCAAGAACAATCTAGAACTTTTATATCTTCTTTAAGGAGATTTTTTTCTAGCCATTCGGTTGTAATTAACGACATTAATATTTTCCAAGTTTTTTTAGATACTTTTGATGGTATTCTTCTGCTAAATAAAATTCATTAAATTTAGTAATTTCTGTTACAATTTTATTATTAAACATAGTTTCATTCATTTTTTTTTTAGATTCTTCAGCTTCGATTTTTTGTTTGTTGTCCAAATAAAATATTGCTGAACGATATTGTTTTCCAATATCAGGTCCTTGTCTATTTAAAGTGGTAGGATTATGACAGGACCAAAAAACATTTAACAGTTCTTTGTAAGTTATAATATTTTCATCAAAATTTATTCTTACAGCTTCAGCATGGCCAGTTTCTTCATAGCAAACTTCTTCATAAGTTGGATTTTTAGTTTTTCCACCGGTGTAACCCACCTCAACTTTTGTTACGCCTTTTGTAAGATCAAATTTTTTTTCGACACCCCAAAAACATCCAGCAGCAAAAATAGCAATACTCATAAAATTTTATATTAAAGTTATTTTTATATGTTATGAAAAGATTTAGGTAAAATATATTGATGCCATCATCTAATAGAACAGGATCTTTTTATATGCTGCTAAGTGTTATCTGTTTTTCTATGATGGATATATTAGTTAAATTAACGACAAGTCATTATCCAATTGGTGAGATTGCTTTTTTTAGGGGGTTATTCGGATTAATTCCTATTTTTTTCTTAATACCTAAAAATAAAATATTTACTTTTTTTAAAACTAAAAAACCCGGGTTGCATTTTATAAGAGCCTTTGCTGGAACATTTGCAATGATCTCAACGTTTATTGGCGTAAAATATATGAAATTATCAGATGTAGTTTCTATTGCTCAAGCTACACCAGTATTTGTAACAATTTTTTCTATAATTTTTCTTAAAGAAGTCGTTGGTTATAGAAGATGGCTTTCTGTAATCGCAGGCTTGATTGGAGTTTTGTTTATTACCAAACCAGGAACCAGTCTTTTTAATATATATTGTATTTTTCCAATTTTTTTCTGCATCGGATTTAGCATTGTTGCAGTTTCAATTAAAAGATTATCCAAAACTGAACCAGACTATCTAATAGCTTTTTATTTTACAGCATTGTTAATAATTGTCAGCTCCACAGCAATTTTTTTTGAAGAATGGAAGATGCCAAATATTTTAGACTTCTTTTATTTATGTATGATAGGAATTTGTGGATCTATTGCAAATTTATTTATGACTACAGCTTATAGAAGAGCAGATGCATCACTAATAACGCCGCTTAAATATCTAAGTGTTTTGTCAGCAATTGTTTTTGGTTATTATATTTTTTCTGAAATTCCCTCAGTCTCAACTATTATCGGTGCAATAATAATAATTATTAGTTCTTTTATAATATTTAAGCGCGAGCAAATAAAAAATAAGAAACGTTAGTTTGTGATGAAAAAAATTAACCCACCACATTATTGGCATGAGGCGAAAAAATTTTTATCTAAAAAAGATAAGAAATTGGCAAAAATTATTAATCAATATGACGGGCACTTAGTTACAAGAAATGATCCATTTTATTCATTATGCAGATCAATCATAGGTCAGCAAATCTCAGTAAAGGCCGCAGATTCAATTTGGTTAAAATTTGAAAAGATAATTAAAAAAATTACACCAATAAATTTAATAAAATTGCCAAAAGCAAAACTTGTATCTATTGGGTTATCACGTCAAAAAATTTTGTATTTAAGAATAATCGCAAAAGAATTCTTTAACAAAAGATTGGATATAAAAAATTTACAAAAAATGTCAGACGAAGAAGCGATTAAACACTTGGTTAGGATTAAAGGTATAGGAATTTGGACTGCTCAAATGTTTCTAATTTTTAATCTAAACCGATCAAATATTTTTCCATTTTCAGATATTGGTTTGATTAAAGCAATTTCTAAAAATTATAAAAAAGAGTATCCTTTAAAAAAGGATCAATTAGATTTTTTTAAAAATAAATGGCATCCATACACGACCGTTGCTACTTGGTATATGTGGAGAAGTATAGATCCTGTTCCCGTTGAATATTAAACTCCTTCAACAATCATAAGGTCTCTAACAACTGTATTCTTAGCTATGGACCATGCTTCTTGGTAGTTTTTAGATTTATAACAATTTAATGCGGTGTCATAATCTTTAAATTCCCAAATAACCGTTCGAATAAACTCTTCACCCTCAAGAGTGACATATTTTCCTCCTCGTACTAAAGGTTTTCCTCCAAAATCAGTAATAGCCTTCAATGCTTTTTCAGCGTAGCTACCTAATTTTTTTGTATCTTCTGCTTTTTTATATTTTGCGATCCAGTAACCTTTCATGAATCTCTCCTATTTTAGTTTGAATAAGCGAATATATATTTTTTTTGTTATATTAAAATAAAACAATGTTTGTTGAATTTGATGACTCTAAAGAATAAATTAGGTCAATTCAAAAATAAATTAGATACTAAATTGCAATACATCGATAACAAACAACAGCTCGTAGAATATTTTTTAAAAGGTTCTAAAACTAAAGATAGTTGGAGAATTGGAACTGAACATGAAAAATTTTTATTTGATCTTAAAAGTAAAAAACCAATTCCTTATGAAGGTGAAATTAGTATTTTAAAAATCTTTTCAGAACTTGAAAAAAATAATTGGATACCAATTAAAGAAGGAAAAAATGTTTTAGGTTTAGTCAAAGATAAAAAAAATATTACTTTAGAGCCCGGTTTACAATTTGAATTGTCAGGAGATGCTGTTCAAAATATCCATCAAACCTGTAATGAAATTAACTCTTATTTAAAAGAATTAAAAATTGTTTGTGCAAAACTTGGAATCGGTTTGTTAGGAAATGGATTTGCGCCCATTGCAAAGTTAAGCGATGTTTTTAAATCTCCTAAAAAACGATATGAAATTATGAGAAAATACATGCCAAGTGTTGGAAGAAATGGCTTAGATATGATGCATAGAACATGTGCCACACAAGTTAATTTAGATTATTTAAATGAGGCTGATTATAAAAAAAAATCAAAATTAATAGCAGCTATTACTCCTATTGCTGTCTCTTTATTTTCTAATTCTCCATTTAAAGAAAAAGAATTGAACGGTTATTTATCTTATAGAACTCATATTTGGCAAAATACTGATAAAAATAGATCTGGTATTCCAGAATTTTTTTTAAAGAACGAAAATAGTTTTGAACGTTATGCGGACTTTGCTCTTAATGTTCCAATGTATTTTATAATTAAAGATGATGAATATATAGATTGTGCGGGTGAAAGTTTTAATGATTTTATTTCTGGAAAATTGAAAAACTATCCAAATAAAAAGCCAACCATTCAAGATTGGGAAAATCATGTATCAACTATTTTTACTGAATTAAGATTAAAAAAATATTTAGAAATTAGATCTGCAGATTCTTGTTCATCTGCAGGCATATGTTCAATACCTGCATTTTGGACTGGACTTTTGTATAATGAGGACTCATTAAATCAGGCATTAGAATATATAGAAAATTGGACTTACCAAGATATTTATAATGCATATTTAGAAGTTCCAAAAAAAGGTTTTGATACAGAAATTAAAAATAAAAAAATATTTGATCATGCTAAAAAGTTAGTAGATTTGTCAGCTTTAGGATTGAAGAATAGAAATCAGACTAATAGTAAAGGAATGGATGAAAATATTTTTCTTAAGGATATTCATAACTTTATTAAAGACAAAAAATCACCAGCTCAATCTCTTATAGAAAAGTATAATACTAGATGGAAAGGAGATATATTTAAGATCTTTGATGAAGAAGCATTTTAAAATAGCCATTCAAATGGACCCGCTTGAGTCCATTAATATCAAATCAGACAGCACTTATATTTTAGCTCTAGAGGCACAAAAAAGAGGATATAGACTATTTCATTACTTGCCAGAGAATTTGATTTATGAAAATGGGCGAGTATCTGCTTTAGGCAATGTTTTTAAATTATTTCCAAATAAAAAAATTTTTTTTAAAAAATATCAAACTCAAAAAATATTTCTTGATGATTATGATGTTATTTTAGTTAGGCAAGATCCACCATTTAATATGAGTTATATTACGGCAACTTACCTTCTTGAAAAAGTTTCTAATAAAACTCTTATTTTGAATAACCCTAAATCAATTAGAGATAATCCTGAAAAATTATCGATGTTTAATTTTAAAAGCGTTATTCCACCTACTCTTATTTCTAAAAATATTGAACAGTGTTTTAATTTTCAAAAAAAATATAAAAAAACGATTATTAAACCACTTTATGGTAATGGAGGCGAAGGAATTTCAAAATTAGAGGGAATAAATGTTGTGTTAAAAAGAAAAATTTTAAAATTAATTAATAAATATAAACAGCCAATAGTTATGCAAAAATATTTAAGCGAAATTAAAGAAGGAGATAGAAGAATTATTTTAATGGATGGAGAATATGTAGGTTCTGTTGCAAGAATACCAAAAAAGGGCAGCGTTACAGCTAATTTTCATACAGGAGGTACCGCAAAGAAAGTCGGTTTAATAAGAAGAGATAAAAAAATATGTAATATTTTAAAACCCTTCCTAAAGAAGAATAAATTATTTTTTACAGGAATTGATATTATTGGAAATTATTTAACAGAGATTAACGTAACTTCTCCAACCGGAATTCAAGAGATTAATAGATTAAATGGAGCAAGATTAGAAAAGTTTTTCTGGGATCGAGTTGAAAAAAAATTAAGATAGTATTTTGCAGATCTTTAAAACAAAGCCATACTCCATCGCTATTTCTTTAAGATAATCAAATCTTCCGCTAGCACCACTGTGCCCCGCAGTCATATTCATATGAAGCAATAATAAATTATTATCTGTTTTATTTTCTCTTAATTTTGCAACCCATTTTGTCATTTCCCAATACGTAACTCTTGGGTCAGAAATTCCTCCTGTGACTAACATATGAGGATAATTTTGTTTTTTTATATTATCGTAAGGTGAATAACTTTTTACATATAAGAAGGCTTCTTTATCATTTTTAATATCGCCCCATTCTGGAATTTCTGTGACTGTTAGAGGCAAATCCTCATCAAGCATAGTGTTGCAAATATCAACAAAAGGTACCTGTGCAATTATTCCAAGAAATAAATCTGGACGCTCATTTGCAATATAACCCATTAATAATCCACCGGCAGAACCACCTTGTGCAATAATTTTTTTAGGTGAAGTATATTTATCTTCACATAATTTTTCAGCACAGCTTATAAAATCTAAAAAAGTATTTTTTTTATTTAAAAGTTTTCCATTTTCATACCATTCATATCCCTTTTCTTTTCCGCCTCTTATATGGGCTATTGCATATACAATTCCTCTATCAACCAGACTTAGCCTGTTGGTGGAGAAATTACTTGGTATAGATATTCCATAAGATCCATATCCATAAAGGAGCACGTAATTATTAGAATCTAACTTAATTCCTTTTTTATAGAGAATTGTGATGGGTATCTTTTCATTATCATGAGCTGTTGCAAATATTTTTTTACAAATATAATCATCTTTATTATGACCAGAAGGAATTTCTTGAGTTTTTTTTAATTCTTTTTTTTTTAATTTGCAGTCATAGTCGAAAATACTTTTTGGCGTTGTAGGGGATGAATATGAGTATCTAAAGATATCTGTTTCATATTCATATCCATGATCTAATGAAAGATTATAGGCCTCCTCATCAAAACTAATTTTATGTTGATTTTTATTATTTAGATTCAATATGATTATATTTTCAGAGCCTTCCGTCCTTTCCAATCTAATCAACCAATCTTTTAATAAGATAAAATCTAAAATTAAATTAATTTTATTATAGGGAATAAATTCTTCCCATTTTTCATGAGATTTCTCATTGCTGGTCATTATTTTAAAATTTTTTGCATTATCCAGGTTTGTACTTATTAAAAAATAATTGTCGTGATGTTCTAAATCATATTCAATTTTTTTAATTCTTTTTTTAAAAAGAATTGGAGATGTTTCATTCAATTTTAGATTGATAAAAAGATATTCCGAGGTCTCGTGATCTGCAGTTCTAATAAATAGATATTTTTTTGTTTTTGATAAATTTATAGAACAAAAGAAAGATGGATCTTTTTCCTCATAAATTAATAAATCTTTTTTACTGTCGGAACCAATCTCGTGTTTAAAAACTTTTGTAGGACGATGATTTTGATCTAATCCAACATAAAAAATACAGCTATTATCTAATGACCAAATAATGTCTCCAGTGGTATTTTTTATCTCAGTACTTAATGTTTTTTTTGTTTCAATGTCTTCGATAAATATAGAAAAATACTCAGAGCCATTAGTATCAATATTATAAGCTACATATTTATGATTATGGCTATGAGATATTGAAGCTACATTAAAGTAAGTATGCGTTTTAGATTTTTTTTCACAATCTAAAATAGTTTCTTCAGAATTATTTATGATATTTTTTCTATAATAAATCGGATATTCGCTATTTTTATTATATTTGTA
>Ga0214919_10001876_pt1 | contig 33745 bp, 22 predicted proteins | sample LL1503_MetaG_FD_177994 | JGI IMG/M metagenome (GOLD analysis project Ga0214919, IMG submission 177994) | Freshwater microbial communities from Lake Lanier, Atlanta, Georgia, United States - LL-1503 | ecosystem: Environmental > Aquatic > Freshwater > Lake | place: USA: Georgia | collected...
TTGTGCGTGTTTTGTGATTGTTTTGTATCTTTGCTACTTTGCTACTTTGCTACTTTGCGTTTTGATTAAAAACCTTTTTGGAAAAATTAAAAATGACGGGAAATCATCATCCCTCCGTCATTTTTTTTATTGTCATTTAGAAATGCCATAGTTATTGTGTTATTCGTTCATCTTTTATCTTTTATCTTTTAGTTATACTATCAATATTTGCCGAGTCGGGAATATCCTTTGTAATAATGGTTTTTAGATTGATACTCCCTTTCGCAAATGGACTCTCAACGTTTTGTAGTTTTGGAAGTTTAGATAATTCAATTCTCTCCAACTCTTTACATTCGTTGGCAAAATTAGGTTTAATTGTTTTTAATTCGGGAAGATCGTATATTTTAATGGTTTTCAAGTTATTACAATTGTTCGCAAAGCTGGAACCAATTGATACTAAATGGCGAAGATTAGATAACTCAATTGTTTTTAAAACTTTACACCCGGCCATAAAATCGTCTCCGATTGAATCCAAATTTTTCATATGGGATAAATCAATCGTCTCTAAAACATCACACCCGCGCATAAATCCAAGTCCAATTGTTTTTAATCCTACAAGACCGTCTAAATTAACGGTTTGTAACTTTAAGCAATCGTTCGCAAAATCATCTCCAATTGATGTCAAATTTTTCAAAGGAGATAAATCAATCGTCTCTACGTTACACCAGTATATAAAATGATCTCCAATTGTTTTCAATTCTAATAGACCGTCTAAATTAACAGTTTGTAACTTTCCACAACCATTAGCAAACTCATCTCCAATTGATGTTAAATTTTTCAGAGGAGATAAATCAATCGTCTCTAAAACATCACACCCGCGCATAAATCCAAGTCCAATTGTTTTTAATTCTAATAGACCGTCTAAATTAACAGTTTGTAACTTTTCACAATTACGAGCAAAATGTTTTCCAATTGATGTTAAATTTTTCAGAGGAGATAAATCAATCGTCTCTAAAACTTTACACCTGGTTAAAACTTCATTTCCGATTGCTTTTAATTCTAAAAGACCGTCTAAATTAACGGTTTTTAACTTTACACAATTATCAGCAAAGCCTGAAGCAATTGATGTCAAATTTTTCAGAGGAGATAAATCAATCGTCTCTAAAACTTTACACCCTCTAAATCCATCAATTTTTTTTAATCCTACAAGACCGTCTAAATTAACGGTTTGTAAATTTACGCAATTGTTCACAAAGGAATTACCAATTGAATCCAAATTTTTCAGAGGGGATAAATCAATCGTATCTAAAACTTTACAATCGTTTATAAATGAATCTCCAATTGTTTTTAATTCTAATAGACCATCTAAATTAACGGTTTTTAACTTTACACATTTATAAGCAAAGTTATTGCCGATTGAAGACAATTTTTTAAGAGGGGATAAATCAATCGTCTCTAAAACTTCACAGTTCATTATAAATCCAATTCCAATTGATTTTAATTCTACAAGACCGTCTAAATTAACGGTTTGTAACTTTACGCAACTGCTCGCAAAGTAATCACCGATTGAATCCAAATTTTTCAGAGGGGATAAATCAATCGTATCTAAAACATCACACCCGCTCACAAATCCAGCTCCAATTGTTTTTAATTCTAATAGACCATCTAAATTAACGGTTTTTAACTTTACACAATTATTAGCAAAGTAATTGCCGATTGAATACAATTTTTTAAGAGGGGATAAATCAATCGTCTCTAAAACATCACACCCGCTCACAAATCCAGCTCCAATTGTTTTTAATTCTGAAAGACCATCTAATTTAACGTTTTGTAACTTTCTACATTCGCGAGCAAAATTAGATCCAATTGATGTTAAATTTACAAGAGGGGATAAATCAATTGTCTTTAATTTTTCGCAAGATCGTGCAAAGTCATTGCCAATCGATGTCAGACGTATAAGCGGCGTTAAATCTGGCAATGATTCTATCGTTTTATCTTTAAACGCGTGTCGGTTCAATGAAGTTAAATTCTTTATTATACCGACAAACTTGAAATCGTCACTTGAATAAATATAGTCATTCACTTTAACATTGGTTGCCTTATCGATGTATGTAAAATTATTTTTATCTGTTATTTGATCTGCGTCTACAGGTACATCAATTATTCTACCTCTAACATCGACGTTTCCTATTTCGCTTAGCAACATCTCCAGTAATTTAAGTTGGATAATTCCTCCCATTCTATATCTTTCCTCAAGAATTTCAACTGTGTATTTAAACCATAAATAATTTTCGTCCGTAATGGTAACGGGCGGGGTGCCTGATAAATAGCTTAAATATTTATTCTCCTCGTTATATTCTGATTTGGATTCTGTTACCTCGTCGGTTTTATATTCTTCAACTGCCATGTAACTGTGATCGGAACTGAAATCAATTTCAATCTTATAATTAACAAATCCAACAAGATATTTCATTACAACCGTTCCTATACCGGTTATTAAAGCGTTACCAATAAAGCTGACTGATTTTATTCGCGGGTTTAATTTCTTTATATTCTTTTTCATTTCTTCTTGGGTTTTAAACAACTCTGGCGACAATAAATTTTGTAACAATTGAACGAAATTTGTTTTTTTAATATCAGCATCAAGAGACATACATCCAGAATCCACCTCAAATTTATGTTCATTTCCTTTCAGTGTGCTGCTTCTTGTAAAGGTTATGTTTTTATTCGCATGAAAAATGATTAAATAGCTCCATGCATCTATAGAATTTAATCTTTGACCGTATATATCCTTTTGTTCTTTCGATACTTGTGACTCGAATGAACCAAACGCGTTATAATATTCAAGTGTATATCGGTTTATACCTTCAATATCCTTAATTAGATCAATATCAAACTTGTTGCCACCGTCATACAATAATAAATTTATAAAGTTTCTCATTGTTGTTTCAACACAATCTGAATAAGTCGGAGAAGGATCGTCAGAAAAAGATTTAGTGCGTCCCGAATCTTTTATAATTTTAAAAGGATTACTTTTAGATATAATGTCACAAACCCTGTTTTCAAATGTAATTTGCGGAACAGACTCTTCTTTCTTTTCTTCAGATTGTTGTTCTTTTTCAAAAGTGACAATTGGGAATTCGTCAACATCCTTTAGAGTTTCGTTTACGCTTCTTATTAGTTCTTCTATTACTCTTACATTTTTTTTATTCTCAACGTCATTAAGAGTAATTTCTTTGTTATTGATTTGTTTAACAATAGTCTTAATATCACTAATCTGCTTAAACGGAGGATATTCAGTCGCCAACTTTTTTTTTGCTTCTTTTATAGAGTCTTTGCGTATCGACTTATATTCATCACTGGCACTGGCAGAAGCCATGTCCTCGGGATATTGAGTTGCTAGGTCATCGTCGTTTATTTTTTTAATAGCAGCTTTGATAAAATCTGCATTTTCAAATCCAAGTTTTGTATTAGAAAAATCTAATGCTTTACTATTTAGTTGATTAAATGTATGATTTAAACCCTTGTAATATTGCTCGATACCATTCATATCGTTAGAATTCCACCATAAACAGTATAGTAAAATGTGAAATATTTCTTTGCTAGTCTTTTCTTTTGTGTTTGGATTAAAATGTAGTGTCAATAACCGAAATGCGTCAGCAAAATTACGTGATTTTTCGAGAGATTCTTCTTCATGTAGTGAATGAATTAGCATATCATACACGATTTTATTAGATGTTTTATTATAAAAATATAAAATAGCCATGTACCTCCCAAACGAATAAGGAATAATATCTTGAATGATATTTGTTGGTCTTACGTTTGGATCGACAAAAGTTGTTATTTGTCCAATGAATTTCATTTCTGGTGTTTGAGGCTGTTTTGTCTTATTAACTCTTAGTTTCGACAAGTAATAATTGTTTATGATGTATCCACTTTCACGCATGATAACTCCATAAATAGGATTTAAATATTGATCAATATCATCGTATATTTTTATATCATCCTTCTTGAAAAAATTAATATACTCTATTATTTGAGGCATTGGTGTATCACCGCCTGTTTGTTTATGTATTTTTTTTAAAGTCGTCTTTTTTTTATTCACAATTTTTCTCCGCTTAACTTTTATCGTTTTTTTTTATTTTTATTTTTATTTTTAACATTATATGTAATTAACCTTTTAATTTTTTTTACGCTTTTCATTATATTATATAATTTGGGTATAATATAATTTGTGACTTTTTGTGTATTTTTAAAATATCATTATTTATGTTATATTACAATTGTGATATAATATAAAAATTTTAATTAACTCTAATAAAAATCTTGACTGCGTTTGTCTAAACTTTTATACGTTTGTCTTCAAATTCTGATAGGTTGGGAACTTTACTAATCTCATCGGCAAATTGTCTTCAAATTCTGATAGGTTGGGAACTTTACTAATTTCAATAGTTGTTAATAATTTACACTCATCAGCAAATTGTCTTCCAATTGTTTCCAAAACGGGGAGATCACTTAACACGATTGAGGTTAACTGTGAACATCCATAAGCGAAACTATTTTCGATTGATTCTAATTTCAGTAGACCAATAAGTTTGATTGTTTTCAATTGTTTACAATTGCCGGCAAAATCGCTCCCAATGTATTCTAATTTTGAGAGATTGATTATATCAAGTTTTTCTAAACCATTACAACTAGACATAAATCTATTTTCAATTGTTTTTAACTTTGTAAATTTAGTTAGATCAATCGTCTTTAACTTGACACAACCCCTTGCGAACGAATCCCCAATTGTTTCTAAATTGGGAAGATTATCTATATTGAGATTTTCTAAATTTACATTATCACTCGTAAAAAACGATTTAATTATCTTTAATCCAGGTAGATTGCTTATATCGATTGTTTTTAGGCTTACACATTTATACGCAAACAAAGATCCAATTGTTTTTAAATTAGTCAAATCACTCAAACGAATTTGTTCTAACTTGGCACACCTCACCAGAAACAAATCTCCAATTGTTTGTAAATTGCCAAGGTTCATTAGTTCAATTGATTCCAATGATAAACAACTATCCATAAATGTATTTCCAATTGTTTTTAAATTAGAAAAACTGCTTAGATCAATTATTTTTAAAGAGTGACAATTTATCATAAAACTATCTCCTATTATTTCTAATTTTCTAAGACCACTCAGATCGATTGTTTTTAAAGCGAAACAATTGTTCATAAAACTATTGTTAATTTTTTTTAATTTGTCAAGTGATTTTAGATCAATTTTTGTTATATTTGTGCAGTTAGACATAAAATAATGTCCTATTGATTCTAGATTGGAAAATTCGGATTTAAATTCTTTTAATGAAACGCAGTATTCTGCGAATTGTGCCCCAATTGTTTTCAATGATGGAAGATTTAAATCAAGTGTTTTTAAATCGGCACAATTGCTCATAAAATGGTCTCCAATTGATTCTATATTTGGAAATTCGTTTTTAAATTCTATTAATGACTCGCACTTATATGCAAACAAATTCCCAATTGTTTTCAGTGAAAGAAGTTTTAAATCGAGAGTTTTTAAATTGGCACATTCTCTCATAAAAGAGTCTCCAATTGATTCCAGCTTGGAAAATTTGTAGTTGATTACTTTCAATGACCGGCAGCTAGACGTGAACGAACCCCCAATTGTTTTCAATTCTGGAAGATTTAAATCAATCGTTTCTAACTTGGCGCATTCGCTGACAAACCTGTCTCCAATTGATTCCAACTTTGGAAATTCGTTTTTAAATTCTGTTAATGAGCCGCAGTTATTTGCAAAATTATTACCAATTGTTTTCAATTCTGGAAGATTTAAACCAATCGTTTCTAACTTGGCGCATAGGAACATAAAATCGGTTCCAATTGATTCCAACTTTAGAAATTCGTGTTTAAATTCTATTAATGAGTCGCACATATATGCAAACTTATTACCAATTGTTTTCAATTCTGGAAGATTTAAAACAAGCGTTTCTAACTTGGCACATTGGAACATAAAAGAGTCTCCAATTGATTCCAGATTTGGAAATTCGTGTTTAAATTTCGTTAATGACTCGCACTTATATGCAAACAAATTCCCAATTGTTTTCAATTCTGGAAGATTTAAATCAATCGTTTCTAACTTGGCGCATTCGCTCATAAAAGAGTCTCCAATTGATTCCAACTTTGGAAATTTGTGTTTAAATTCTATTAATGAGCCGCACTTATATGCAAAACTGCCCCCAATTGTTTTTAATTCTGGAAGATCACTATCACTTAGTTCAATTATTGATAAATCTGTGCCACTTGCAAAAAAGCCTTGAATTGTTTTTAACGCTGGAAGTTTAAATAACTCAATTTTTGATAACTTGGAGCATTTGTACGCGAACCCCTCTCCAATTAATGTTAACTTAGGAAGGTTTTTCAGGTTAATTTCAATTAACTCATTACAATTATGTGCAAACATCCTCCCAATTGTTTCTAACTGTGGAAGATCGCGTAGTTCAACTATTGATAAATCTGTGCCGCTTGCAAACCAAATCCCAATTGTTTTTAAAGCTGGAAGGATTGATATATCGATTTTTTTTAATTTTGAGCACTTGGACATAAAAAAATCTCCAATTACTGATAAATTAGGAAGATCGATTAGGTTAATTTCGGTCAACTCGCTACACCCAAGCGCAAACCCCTTAGAAATTATTTTTAAATTAGGCAAATTACTTAGCGTAATGGTTGTTAACTTGGTACATTCCCTTGCAAAATCTTCTCCGATTATGGTTAATTCGCGTAAATCACTTAGTATAAGTGTTGTTATTCCAACACAACCCATTGAAAAGTAATCCCCAATCGATTTTAATTTAATTTTTTTAAGGGGGGTTAGGTCTATTGTTTTTACTTTTTTATCTATAAAAGAGTGATTCAATTCAGTTAAATAAGGTAATTTATCAAGAAACTCAAAATCATCACTTTTATATGTAAAATCATTAGCAATCTTATATGTAAAATCGTTCGCAACCTTCACAGCCTTTTTAAATCTCTTCACTTTTAATAATATATCATCTAACTCTTCAGCAAGTATATTTACACTAATTCTAGTATCTTGGTTCGCCAACTCGCTTGACACGAGCCTTAGAAAATTAGTAGTTAATGTTTTATTAACTCCATTTTTTTTAATATATTTATACACTTCATCAAGATTATCAACCGTGTATTTGAACCATAAATAATTCTCATCTATAACTTTTTTGTATGTTACTGTGTCTTTTTCTATCACTTTGTAATCTCCAATTAAATAACTTATGTATTTGTCATCTTTAAATTTCTTTCCGACCTTTTCACCTCTCATTTTATCTTCAATCGATGATACATACGAATGTCCAATTTTAAGGCTAACCGTAACTGTGTAACTTGGCTCGTATTCTATTAAAACTGTCCCTACCCCCTTTTTAAACGCGTCGTCGTCGTCTTTAACAGATTTTATTTTTAGGTTCAATTTAGGCAAGTCTTCTTTTAAAGTGATGGGATTAATAATCTCTGGTGACAATAAATTCTGTAGCAATTGAATAAAATTTGTTTTTGTATTATTAACTGACATAACTCCCGAATCCACTTCATAAGTACTTTTGCCTTTTCCTTGAAATTTATTATCAAAAGATATTTCGGTGTTTGCATGATTAATTATTAAATAGCTCCACGCATCTATTGCGTTTAAATCTAAACCGTATATGTGTTTTTTGGCGGTCGATAGTTGAGAATCAAATGAACTAAATACTTCATAGTACTCTGCTGTTCTCTCATTCATCCCTTTGAATTTATCAGTAATGTTAAACGTCTTTGTTTCATAATCATACAATAATAAATTAATGAAATTCTTAGCGGTTGTTTCCACACAATCCGGATACTTGGTCGAATTAAACGAATCTGCAAAATGAACATAAGTTAGTATTTTTATAGGACTATAAATAACGTCACCTACGGTGCTTTCAAATGACTGGCCCTCGGATTCATCCTTCTTTTCTTCTGAAGATTCCTCTTTTTTAATATCAATAGTTGGAAAAACTTTAAAATCTTTTACGTCTTTTAGCTTTGTGTCTTGTAAAACTTTATAAACTTTATCTATTTTTTCTTTCTTTCCAATTTCAATATCGCTCAACTCTAATTGTTGTTTAGTATTTATTTTTTCAATAAAATCACTAATTTCCTTTACCTGCTTCTCAAGTGGATCCTTTCGTTTTTCCAATCCCATGTCTTCCGTTATTTTTTTCCTAATAGATTGATCCGTAACATCGCGTAATTTACTATCATAGTATTCCTTGTTTACTTTTATAAGCGCAGTCTTGATATCTAATTGAGTTATTTCGGGTTTTTCGGTTTTATTTATTTGATTAAATGATTCGTTTAGACCTTTATAATAATTTTTAATACCATCTAAATCGCTAGAAGTCCACCATAAACAGTATAGCAATATGTGAAAAATTTCTTTACTTGTTTCTTTTTTATAATTAAGATGCGACTTTAACAAATCAAACGCATTGGTAAATGCTTTTGTTTTTTTGTTTTTTTCTTTTTCGTTTTCTAGTACATCTTGATAATCAATCAATGCTTCTTTTTCTTCTATTAATGATGTTATTAACAAATCATACATTTGTCTATTACCTGTTTTAAGGTAAAAATATAAAATTGCAATGTACCTCCCAATAGTGTAAGGATCGATTTCTCCAATGATGTCCTTTGTTGGTTTAACGTATGGGGGAACTGAGATTGATATTTTTTGTATAAATTTCATTTCATCACTCAACTCCGAAGTTAGGTCTATATCAATTTCTTCTTCTTCCTTCTTCTCAGGCGAGGCCACTTCCTGTGCTAGTCCTTCGACATCAACAGCCGCGGCACCCGGTAAAGTTAGCACCACTGCTTCAGCGGCAGCAGCAGCACCAGGTACAGTTAAAACAGTAAGAGGGATAACGTCAACTAATTGATCCCTAGGGTTTATTTGTTCTGCTATATAATAATTATTTTCAATATATCCGCTTTCACACATTACTACTCCATAAACAGGATTTAAATATTCTTCAATGTCTTTGTAGTTCTCACTGTCTTTACTTTTGAAGAAATTAATATATTTTACTATTTTGGACATTGGTCTATCACCGCCTGTTTGTATTTTTGTTTTTTTTGAGTTTTTCCGTTTTCTGGTATAAATATTATTATTATTTTTTTTATACTTTCTGCGTTTAAGTTTAATTGTCTTTTTTTTATTTTTATTTTTTATTTTCTCTTTAATCGTGGTTCTAATTTCTTTCCATTTCAAAGTTTTCATTATATAATTATCAGATAATATAATTCACTTTATGAAAACGATTTTTCCTGGGTGTCTTTTTGTTATTTCATCAATATTTACTCTTTCGGGAATAGAGAGAATAATTGTCTTTATATTTTTACTACTAACAAACCCATCATCAATTTCTACTAGCTTTGGAAGTTTATATAATTCAATTGTTTGTAACCCGTCACAATAACCCCCAAATCCTAATCCGATTTTTTTTAATTCAGGAAGGTCGTCTATTTTAATTGTTTGTAAATTATTACAATCGTTCATAACTGCTTTTTCAATTGAGGTGAGATTTTTGAGGGGAGATAAATCAATTGTCTTTAAACTCCTACAGTCGTTCATAAAAAAATTTCTAATTGAGGTGATATTTTTGAGGGGAGATAAATCAATTGTCTCTAAACTGCGACAATCATCCAAAAATCTTTCTCCGAGTGATGTGACATTTGTAAAAGGAGATAAATCAATTGTCTTTAAACTGCGGCACTCTTTCATAAAATCATTTCCAATTGAGGTAACGTTTTTAAGAAAAGATAAATCAATTGTTTTTAATCCGCGACATTCTTTCAAAAATCCATCTTTAATTAAGGTCACATTTTCAAGGGGCGATGAAACGATTGTATCTAACCCATCACAACTTTCCATAAAATTAATTCCAATTGAGGTAACCTTTTCGAGAGGTGACAAATCGATTATATTTAACACTTTACATTCTTTCATAAATCCATCTCCAATTGAAATCACATTCTTTAAATTAGATAAATCAATTGCTTTTAATTTTGGACATTTCTCCATAAAAAAATGTCCAATTGTTGTCACATTTGTAAGAGGAGATAACTTAATTGTCTCTAATTCCATACATTCTTTCATAAAAAAATGTCCAATTGAGGTAACATTTGAGAGTGGAGATAAATCAATTGAATTTAATTTGGAACAATTTTTCAAAAATCCATTTTCGATTGAGGTGACATTTATAAGAGGAGATAAATCAATTGATGTTAATTCGTTGCAACTACTCATAAAATCATGACCAATTGTTTTCAAATTTGTAAGAGGAGATAAATTAATTGACTCTAAACTCGAACATCCAGACATAAATGAATGGCCAATTGAGGTAACATTTGTAAGAGGAGATAAATCAATTTTACTCAATACTTCATAATCTTCCAGAAAACAATTTCCAATCGAAGTCAATTGTCTAAGTGGTGTTAGATCAATTTTTTCTGTATAGCCTTCAACATGATCATAAGCAGTATCATGAAAAGTGTGATTCAATGATGTTAAATGTGGTATTTCATAAACAAAGTCAAACTTGTCACTTACATATAAAAAATCGTTAACCGACTTATCATTAATAAACCTTAATTTATCTTTTAGTTCCATTGCGTTATATGCTCTTATCTTTACTCTACCTCTGGCGTCCGGGTTTCCCAATTCACTAGACAATAATTCTAAAAATTTGTTATCTTTACGTCGGTCAATATTATACCCATAAACAAGGTCATCAGATGTATATTTAAACCTTAAATAATTTTCTTTGTTAACATTTTTAAACCTAGACCTAGAGTCTGGTCCGAATAAATAAATTATATAGTTGTTACCTTTGTATGTACGCTCGCATTTATCTTTAATTTTTTTTACTTTTGCTTCGGAATGTTTAATTTCGGCATAAGAATGGCCTTTGACAAAAGTAAACGTAACGATGTATTCTGATGACAAGTAATCTATATTAATCACTCCTAATCCTTTCTTAAATGCGTCATTCGGATCTTCAACTGATTTTATGAAAGGATTTAATTCGGGTAATTTTTCCTTTATATTTTCTGGGGTAATCATTACCGGAGACAACAAGTTCTGTAACAATTGAATAAAATTCGTTTTTGAGTTGTCGTGGTTCATACATCCCGATGTCACTTCATAAGTCCCATTTCTAAAATCTATATTTTCTTTCGCATGGTGAATTATTAAATAGCTCCACGCATCTTTTGCATTTAAACGTTTACCGTATATAAGTTGCGTATCATTTGACATTTGTGAATCAAATGACGTAAATGTTTCATAGTATTTAATTGTATTCTCGTTCACTTTATTCTTTGATAATATTTCTAGGTTGAACTTGGCCCCGTCGAACAATATTAAATTTATAAAGTTTCTCATTGTCGTTTCCACGCAATCTGAATAAATTGGCCCAGAATCAACATTTCGAAATGAATTTACTCGTCCATAATTTATCACCTTGAATGGCTTATAGACAATTTCCTCAACAATGCGTTCAAATGACACCTCTTCTTGCAAAGAAGAAGAAGAAGAAGAAGACTGTTGTCCATGACCCTTTTTTTCTTCTCCTTCTCTTTCTGGTTTAATATTCATAATTGGAAATTTTATACCATCCTTTGACATTGCTCGATTTATTCTATCAAATGTAGCATTTACGCCTCTATAATATTCCCTAATACCCTCAATATCGTCAGAAATCCACCAGACACAGTATAATAAAATGTGAAACATTTCTTTGCTTGGTTTGAGTTCATCTTCTTCAATTCCGCTCTTATCTTTCGCTTTAGTATCTTTATCTTTGACAACATTTAAAAAATTCTTTAATAAATCTAACTTCCTTGCCTGAGGTATTTTTGTTCCAATCTCTTCATTTAGTTCTTCGGTTAACTTCTTGTATACCCTATGTGACAATATCTCCAAACTATCCCTTTTTAGGTCAGCAGCTGTTTTTTTAATTGATGTATGAAATGTCTGGATATTTTCGTCGGTTAGGTTAATATAAAAATATAAAATAGCAATATACCTCCCATAAATGTATGGGGTCAAGTATTGCATGATGGCTTTATTCGGTTTGACGTTTGGAGGAACTACAGCGGATATTTTCAGGATAAACTTCATTTCAGGCGTTATGGACATGTCGTATTCTTCTTGTTTCAATTTATCTACTTTTGTGTGATGTAATTCTTTCGATTGCTCCACTTCTTCCGCGCGCGAATGTGCCGGATCTTTTTTTTCTTCCGCTTGCGGTCCTGATTGAACGATCGGTTCCTTTTTAGACGTTTCCTTATCTTTCCTTTGTTTTGCTAAATAATAATTATTTTCAATGTATCCGGTTTCGCACATTATAACGCCATAAATAGGATTTAAATACTCCTCTATATCGCCATAATTTGTTCTATCTTCCTTCCTGAAGAAATTGATGTGTTTTATTATGTTTTGCATTGGTGTATCGCCGCCTATTTGTGTTTTGGTTTTTCCTTTTTTCGACTTTTTATATGTTTTGCGTTTAAATTTGATCGTCTTTTTTTTATTTTTATTTTTATTTTTAAGATTGTAGGTAATTAACCTTTTAAATTTTTTTACGCTTTTCATTATATTATAATTGTAAGATAATATAATTTACTAATTATCATCATATTATTTTATTATATGTGTGCGCTTTTATTATTGCTGCGAAAACACTTCTTCTTCTTCTTCCATTTCTCCCATATCTAGCAGTTCTGGTTCTATCAACCCCTCTTCTTCTTTTTCTTCTTCCACTTTTTCTTCCTCTTCTTCTTTTTCTTCTTCTTCCACTTTTTCTTCTTCTTCCGGTTCACTTCGTATATAATTAATACCTTTCAATTTTGGAACATTACTTAGAAGAAGCGTTTTTACCGATTCGCTATACCTTGCAAAATTATCTCCAATTGTAGACAACTCTTTAAGATTAACTAGTCCAATGGATGTCAACTTATCACAAGAAAACGCGAATTTGTTGCCGATTGTTTTTAACTCGGGAAGATTAATTAGTTTAATGGTATTTAAATTGATACAATCACAAGCAAACATATCCCCAATTTCTTTTAGCTTAGGGTTTCCGTGTAAAGTAATTTCTTGTAGATGATATTTGCATCCATACGCAAATCCGTGCCCAATTGATTCTAATTTTTGTAGTGGATTTAAAATAATAGTTTTTAGGCCGTTGCAATTCTTCGCAAAATTATTACCAATCGATACTAAATTGGTAAGTTTACTTAGATCGATTCTTGTTAAACTTTCAAGTTCCAACACAAAATCGTCCCAAATTGATGTTAATCTTACGAGAGGAGTTAAGTCGGGTAACTCTGTTATGGCAGGGTTGCTAAAATAGTGACGTTTAATAGAATTCGATTTCAAATTAGTCATTATATCAAAAAACTTAAAATCATCACTTGAAAAAGCGTTAAAATCGTCCAAGTGTTTAGTATTGTTAATATATTTTAAATGATGATCTTTTAATGCATCTATTCTTATAAATATTCTACTTCTAACTTCTGTGTTTGAAAAATCGCTCATTAAAATCTCTAGAAATTTAAATAAAAGGTCATATTTTTTCTCTCTATATGATTTCATGTATTCTATTACAATCGAGTCCTTCGTATATTTAAACCATAAATAGTTTTCAGATGTAATCGTGACGTCATCATTAAATAATAAATAATCTATATATTTTGACTCTTCGTTATCTTCCTTTAATGGGTTTGATATAGTATACTTATTTTTAATTTCTATAGTAGAGTGTCCCGTGAAAAATTTGTCACTTTTGCTAATATCAACCTTAATGTTGTACATTTCATAATCTATTAAAATCACTCCTACGCCTTGATTAAACGCATCTTGTTCATCTTGAACAGAATTTATTGACGGGTTTAATATGGACAAGTCATCCTTTATAGTTCTTGGATTAATTATATTAGGCGATAACAAGTTCTGCAACAATTGAATAAAGTTTGTTTTTGTTCCATCTTTAATCATCACGCCTGAAAAAACCTCGTAGGCGTCGTGTTCTTTGAATGATATCTTTGTATTCGCGTGATGAATTATTAAATAACTCCAAGCGTCTACCGCATTTAATGAGAGACCGTAAATATCCTTTTCCTCATTTGACAATTGTGAATCAAACGAATTAAACGCTCTATAGTATTGAATTGTGTGTTCATTTACATCGCGTTCCTTCGAAAAAGCATCAATATTAAAATTAACGCCGTCGAACAATAATAAATTAATGAAATTTCTAGCAGTTGTTTCTACGCAATCTGAGTAGTAAGGCCGCTTAGATTCACTGTTAAATGATTTTGCGGAAGGGGAATACTCTAGTATTTTAAATGATTTAAAAACAATTTCACCAACAATGCTTTCAAATGACTTTTTTTTAGGTGGCTCTAAATCTACGGATTCTCCTTTTTTTTCTTCCTGTTTCGCTTGTTCTTTAATTGATACAATTGGAAAAATTTTTATTTGTTTTTCTCTAAATATCTTTGTTTTTTTTAAAGTTATTTCAGTGTTCAATTGTTCAAATGTATAGTTTATTCCGGCGTAATATTGTTTGATACCATCCATATTGTTAGAAACCCACCATAAACAGTATAGTAATATGTGAAACATTTCTTTACTCATTTCTTGTGATTCTTTCGGAGTAAAATTATTAGTTAACACGGCAAAAGCTCTCGAAAAATCTTGATCACGAACAAGACGTTTTTTAATTTTTAAAATTAAGAATTCATATATTGATCTATCATTAATTTTACGATAAAAATATAAAGCAGCAATGAAACTTCCAATTGTATGCGGATCAATAAATTGAATAATGTCTTTTGTCGGTTTGACGTTTGGAGGAACTACAGTTGATATTGCCTCGATGACTTTCATTTCAGGTGTTAAAGACATGTCGCTCTCTTCTTCTTCTAGTTGAGAATCTCCTGATTCTTTTTTTTCTTCCGCTCGAGCTCCTGGTTGAATGACTTGTTTCCTTTTAGACTCATTATCGATTCTTTGTTTAGCTATATAATAGTTATTTTCAATGTATCCGGATTCACACATTATAACTCCATAAATAGGATTTAAGTATTGCTCAATATCATTATAATTCAATTTATCAACTTCTCTAAAGAAATTTACATGTTTTACTATTTTTGGCATTGGTGTATCTCCGCCTGTTTGTTTTTTGTTTTTTTCTGTTTTTGACTTTTTATGTGTTTTGCGTTTAAGTTTAATTGTCTTTTTATGTTTACAATTGCGCTTACACGCTGTTCTATTTTCTTTCCGGTTTTTTATACTTTTCATTATATTGTATAATTGGTATATAATATAATTAGTATATAATATAATTAGTATATAATATAATTTGGACTTTGTTTTATTTTTTAAGTTTTTTTAAACTTTTTTACGCTTTTCATTATATAATTGTGTAATTCTTATTATTCGTCGAAGAAGTCTTGTTCGTTGTAGTAGTGTTGTTCGTCTACGTTTTCTTGTTCCTTTTGTTCTTCTGATTCGAATTCTTGTTCCTTTTGTTCTTCTGATTCTAATTCTTGTGATTCCTTGATTTCAGGAGGATTTATCAAAAAAACCTTCAATGTATCATGTACAAAACTTTTCAATTTCGGAAAACTGCCACTCATTACAAGTGTTTTTACCGATTTATGAAACGGATCTACAATTAAGTCTAACATGGGAAGATCGATTATTTTGATAGTTTCTAACTGAGGGCACTCAGATGCGAAATCTCCTGAGATCAAACCTACCTCGGGAAGATTAATTAGTTCTATCGTTTTTAAATTCGGGCAATTAGCCGCGAATGAGTCATCGAGTGCCTTTAACTTGGGAAGATTATTTAGTTCGATCGTTTTTAAATTCGGGCAATGAGCCGCGAATAAACTATCGATACGTTCTAATTTGGGAAGATTAATTAATTTAATGGTGTTTAAATTTGTACAATTCGAAGCAAATGAAATTCCAATATTTACTAAATTGACGAGTTCACTCAGATCAATTTTTGTTAATGAGTGGCAGTCATATGCGAAGCTGTCCCATAATGAAGTCAATCTTATAAGAGGGGTTAAATCAGGCAATTCTGTTATACTGGTATTTTTAAAAATATATTTGGGCCTGGTCAAATTAGGCATTTCATCTAAAAACTTAAAATCATCACCTGTATAATTAAATTGATTCACATATTTATTACTATTAATATTTTTTAAATGATCTTTTAAAAAATCCACATCTATGACTATTCTATTTCTAGAGTCTGAATTTGAAAGATCACTCATTAAAATCTCTAACAATTTAAATACAAAGTCTGAGTCTTTTGTTATGAAAACCTTATTATATAGCTCCTCGAGCAAATCAGTTGTGTATTTAAACCATAAGTAGTTTTTGTTTGTAATCGACCCAGTATTTTCTAATAAAAAATCTATATATTCGTATTGTTTACTGCCTTTTTCAAGTGTGTTAATTTTAGCAACTTTATCTCTAATTCTTATAAAGGAGTGACCTATTCTAAAATAAAAAGTAATGTAGTAGATTTCATAATCTATTAAAATGGTTCCTGCACCGTTTTGAAAAGGATCACCATCACTAAGGGATTGAACCGAATTTATTAACGAGTTTAATTTAGGTAAGTCGGTCGTTATAGTTCTTGGGTTAATTATACGAGGTGATAACAAGTTCTGTAACAATTGAATAAAATTTGTTTTTGTTTCATCTTTGCTCATGACACCTGAATATACTTCGTGAGTATCGTGACGTTTGAAAGATATGTTTGTATTCGCGTGATGAATAATTAAATAACTCCACGCGTCTATCGCAGTCAATAATTGTCCGTAAATTTGCTTTTTACCAGTTGATAATTGTAAATCATATGAACCAAATGTTCTGTAATATTCAATTGTCCTTTCATTTATTTCGCCTTTCATCTTAACCAAATCATCAATATTAAATTTAACGCCGTCGTATAATAATAAATTAATTAAATTCCTCGCAGTTGTTTCTACACAATCTGAGTAATAAGTCGTCCTAGGACCAGCCCTAAATGAATTTGCTTTAGATGAATATGATAATACTTTAATTGGTTTAAACATAATTTCACCAACAATGCTTTCAAATGATCGTTTATGTGCGACGGAAGAGTCGGCGACGACTCTATCTCCCTTTTTTTCTTCTGCTTCTTCTGCTTCTTCTTCTGCTTCTTTAATTTCCACAATTGGAAAAATCATATCTTTTGGTATTTCTTGATTTATTCTTTCAAATGTAACATTTATGCCTCTATAATATTCCCTAATACCCTCCATATTGTTAGAAATCCACCAGACACAGTATAATAAAATATGAAACATTTCTTTACTTGGTTTAACATTTTCTTCAGTGTCGCTCTTATCTTTAGCTTTAGATTCTTTATCTTTGACGACATTTAAAAAATTCTTTAATAAATCCAAAGATTTCGCCTGAGGTATTTTGGATGCAATCTCTTTATTTAGTTCTTTGGTTAACTCCTTGTATAACCTAAATGACAATATCTCTAAACTATCCTTTTTTTGGTTAGCCGCTGTTTTTTTAATTGATTTATGAAATGACTGAATATTTTTGTCGTTTAAGTTAATATAAAAATATAAAATAGCAATGTACCTCCCATAAATGTATGGGGTCAAGTATTGCATGATGGTTATATTCGGTTTAACGTTTGGATCAACTACAGCGGATATTTTCAGGATAAACTTCATTTCAGGTGTTATGGACATGTCATATACTTTTTCCGAATGTGATTCTTCTGTTCCTTTTTTTTCTTCTACTTGAGCTTGTGCTTGTGCTTGAGCTTGAGATTGTGATTGGGTAACTAGCTTCTTTTTATAATGTTCTTCATCATCTTTTTTTTGTTTTGCTAAATAATAATTATTTTCAATGTATCCGGTTTCACACATAATAACGCCATAAATGGGATTTAAATAATCCTCAATATCTCTATAATTCTTTATATCCTCGTCCCTGAAGAAATTGACATGTTTTATTATTTTTGGCATTGGCGTATCGCCTCCTATGAGTTTATTTATTTTCTGCGCACTTTTATAACAATTCTTTTTAGGTTTAAGTTTAATTGTCTTTTTTTTATTTTTATTTTTATTTTTATATTTTGGCTTGAATCCGGATTTCTGTTTCTTTACACTTTTCATTATATTATACAATTGTCATATAATATAATTTACATATAATAGTTTTTTATGGATAGTTTTATTAAATATTGTTATAACCAATTAAATATAAAATAAAATTGAAATGATTGTTCTGGATCTTATCGTCAGTATAAGCCGCCGAAGTTTTAAGCAGAATGTCTAGACGATCTCCCACCCAGTTCATATATTCTAATTCAGACTCGATGATTCTGAGATCAGGAAAGAGCATCAACGGTGTATCCAACTCTCAGATTAGAAAAGATTTGAACGATATACAAAAGTGGAACAACGCAGGTAACACGCCCCAGTACGGATATTGTAAAACATGTTTTACAATATTCACAATGTTTGGATTCTTGGAAAAATACCACAAAAATATCAGGGGGGAAGAGAGAACAATACACGGTTCCCAATCTGAATGGTTCTCTCTATATGCAAATGTAAGAGAGAAATTAGAGGAGTTTATAAAAATCATTGAACAAGATCATTGTGAATGTAAATGCGTAGAAGAAGACAGATATTTGGGGGGCGCAATTTACCGTAACATTCATCGCATGGACGAATTGTCGGCTCGAGATAACTACGCCGAAATGGCCGATTACACTGGATATGGGAAAGAAAGAGAAAAGTATAGGATCTATCACAGAAACTTCTTTATTTTAGAAGAAGTAGAAGACGAAGACGGGAGTATATTGTGCTACATGTTGACAAGAGACTTTGAAAAGACAAGGTCCGAACTTTTACACTGGCTTGAATATTTCAAACAGGAACACCAGACAGTATTGGACGCTGCGGAAAAGGCGTTGCTTTCTAAATCAATTGGAAAGGATTCTGTAGGGGAAATTATGAAGTTTTTATAAAAAAATGTAATTCATTCGTCTAATATCATTAATGCCATTGCTGAATAATTATGTAAATCTATAAGAGTATCTCTAATTCCCTCGTCGTTAACTAATGTTACGCCAGTTTTGGTTATAGACATGGAACGGTGTAACTTGTCTTCTAATCTCATTAAAACCCCTATAAATCCGTATTTTGCGAATGCGTCACCATAATCCATATTTTTTTTAGCAAATAATTCCAATGCTTCATTCTGAATTTTTTTCATTTGTTCCACTCTATTCATTTTTCTAATGAATAATATAAAATGTTATGTTTATATTATTTATTAAATCTTGTTTAGATGCGCTCCCTTAATGGAAAAGTATAAAAGGTATAAAAACAAAATATTAATTTATAAATATATAGTAATGAGCAAACTGTCGTATATAGCGGAATTCAAAAAAAACAGCCTTGACAAAAGAACAGAACTGAACACTCAGCTTAAAACCAAGTATCCGGATAGATTAGGAATCATCGTATCAAAGAGAGAAAACTCACAAGCACCGGACATAAGCAAGAAAAAATTCCTAGCACCAAGCGATATATCAATGCATCAATTAATTTACATTTTTCGTAAAAGAATAAATCTTAAAGAAAGTCAAGGCGTGTTTTTTTTCATAAATAATACGCTTCTCCTATCATCTTCAGGAACACTTATAGGAGAGATATACAACCAATACAAAGAAAAGGACGGGTTTCTTTATATCACTTATGACGTGGAAAATACTTTCGGATCATTGCGAGACGACCACGGGTGGTTTTGATTCTTCAACAATTTTAATTTTCTCGACCTCTTTTTTCTTTTTATTAAAATCAAGGCATAGAGTTTTTTCTAGTGCTTTTTTTATATCATTCTTTTTATTTATCATTCGTAAAAATAATTTAGGAATGATTGATATTACATTCATAAATGTTTTATATTTGAAACAACAAACAGTAGTTTTCGGAGAATCAAATCTAATGCTTATCCACCAATACGCAGGTATATAAACAATTTGTCCTTTATTCATCGTAAAATCCATACACTTGACCTTGGTAAATTCTTTGGCATACTTTTCTTGAACGTTCCAACAATTAATAGGAGTTCTAAACTCGAAATTATCATAATCTTCTACCGAATACATATACTTTGTGCTTTTCGGCGGGGCTATTTTAAGCCTAACACTTCCCTCTGTAACCAAATAATAATTTCTGTAATTTAAATCATATCTAAATGGCGTAGACGAACCTTTCGATCCTGTCAAGAAATCGTACTTACAATCTGAAACCATAAAGGGTCTCAAAAACGTATCGTTATATTTGCAGTGCTTTGTCAAACCGGTTTCGTCCAAGAATTCATTATTGTTTTCAATAATGATTTTTTCTTCTACATCTTCTTCTATCAAGGTAATCGCTTTTTTCAATTCCACTGGTCTACCCAATTCTTCCAAATCAACGGTTCTCACATTAACATCAAATGAGTTGTATAATTCGCTCATTTTTTTCTGAGTAAACGTTTCTAAAAATACTTCATTATTAAATTGAAAAATGACTGGTTGTCTTAAATCGCATATTTCTTCTAGATTTTCCTTAGACGGATTTTGTATATCATACACTTCCAAATCATTGCTCGTTTTTAAATGGAAAAAAATATGCAAGTAAAAAAATAATACCAAACAAAAAATTAAGAGTATCATAATTATTTGTTGCATACGGATTGGTTATTATTACTTTATTTAGAATTATTTTTTTGGTTAATTACGATTGTCTCAATCAGTTTGCGCTTCTTGTGGCACTTCGAGTTGTGTTTCTGTCTGTGCTTCAGGTTGTGACTCAGGTTGCGTTTCTGTAACAACTTCCACAGGGGGTGTATTTGTTGTTTTATCTAAAAGCATATTTATTAACCTAATAACGACGCCTGGCTCAAAAGCGTCCTTATGTTTTAAGAGCGATTCGTTTGTTTCCATAGCAAACGTCTGTAGAATAGAATGTTTATTAGAAACGCTCACAAGGTCCGTTTCTAACGAGACAATCTTTTTACGCAATTCTTCATTACTCGTTTCCAGTTCGACAATACGGTTTAAAACTGAAACATCTTTATTATCAGAAAGAGCAGGAGAACTGGAGGAAGATTCTGCAGTATCATCCTTATTTTCAGTAGCAGGAGCATTGGCGTCGCATTCTTTAATAAAAGATTCTATATATCTCAACCTCAGTTCATGGTCTTCTAGAATAGACATTGGCGTAAGTATTTTAGGAGTGGCAGCTCTAGCCTGAGGCGTGTTGCTAATAGGTTGGCTTTGTCTAGTAGTTTGAGATGGAGACAATGCCTGCTCTGCCCTTCTTCGTTTTGCTGCTGATAATCCAGCTGATCCACTCATTTATAAATACTATAAATAAATGTTTTTAAACTATTTATCGCATTTATAAAAATGAATTGAAATAATTTCTTTTCTTTTTATACAACATAATGGAGGATATTTCTGAAACGGTTTCCAGCACTGTAAAATCTGTTAAAGGTGAATCTGGAGGATTTTTCAAGTATGTATTCAATTTCGACGAAGAAAACAAATGCGATATGATAAACTTGACACAATATACGTTACTTGCGGTTGTTCCGGTATTAGTTTTGCTAAAGATTGTCAAGCAAATTATTCCAGAAGAGGACGATACAAAAGGAAGTTTAGAAATAATGGCTGAATGTGTTGGACAAATATTATTCATTTTGGCATCAATGTGGATCATTAATAAAACAATAAGATACATTCCTACATACAGTGAATGCGAGTATGAAAAATTTCTACCTACAAATTTCATTATCCCATTCTTAATTATTTTAATAACTATGCAAACCAAACTTGGGGCCAAATTTAACATTCTTATTCAAAGAGCAACGGATTACTGGAACGGAACAACGCCGGCCACGCAACCTAATAACAATAATAATATAAACATAATTAGACCTCTATCTAACCCGCCTCACCACCAGCCGTCTCAATCAGACTATATGGACCAGATACTCCCATCCAATCCTCAATTGACCGCAATGCCTCCTTCGTTTTCTAGCAATAAAAATATACAACCTCAGTCCGGGCCTGATTTCTCTCAAATGTATCAAAACCATGCTACGCCTCTAGTGGGTGCTAATAATCCGCCTACAAATCAGTTTGAACCTACTGCCGCGAATGATTCTGGGTCTCCTTTCAGTGCTTGGTAATTGATTAATTAGTAGGTTCATGTAATAAGTCCTCCACTTCCTTTATCAATCACCATTTCCTTTGCTATTGATTTAATTATCTTGTTCTCGCATTGTCCTTCTCTCAGATCGGTCATTAATGATTGGACGATTTGGATATATTCGTCTTTTCCTTTATCAGAATCCATCCAGTTTGGATTATCAGCGACCCATTCGGAAATAGACTTGCGCTGTCTATTTGCGACATTTGATATCGCGCTTCGGAGAATTTCCTTTCCATTGTCACATTCCCACTCATTATTTTCTTTTATATAGAGCGTTTCCCTCTTGATATCGCTGCAGTGTATAGGTCTTTTATAAGTATCCAACCGCTTAAGTCCGTTTAAAAATAAACTGCTTATCCCTTCTACCAACCCATTGTTTTTAGTGTAAACCAAATCCTCGAGATGGATCTGGAGAGATTCTATGAATTCAGTCATATTGATAGCGTCACGACATTTTTCATTCAGAAACAAGTTGATGTTAAACCGATTGTTATTGTTATTATTACCCATTTTTGGTATCATGCCGTGTATTATGTTATTTTGTTCTTTTATTCGTTCCATCATATTATTCTTCATTATGGAATCCTTATTTAATTCTCCTATCATTTGTTTCATCAATACTTTCAAATCGTCGCTGTTTGTATTCTCCAAACTACTCTCTATTTTATTAACAACATTTCTATTCTTTGATTGTTGTGCTTCATCCTCCACAATTTTATTTGATATTTCGCATTTAGCTTTATGTCTCCATATACCAGAACGCTGTTTGTATGTTTTGCCGCAAAAATTACAGCCATAAAGTGATTGGGGTTTAAGCGTCTCTGAAGAAATTATTACTGGATTCTTCTGGCCAGGCGTTGCTGAACATTGCCTAAAATGCTTGTTGGTCTTTAAATGTTGATCGTATAAAAATTTACGACAGCATGTATAGTCACATTTTATACAATAAAAATTTGTCTTTTTTTCCGTCATATTTTTATGTTGCTAATATGCTTTTATAATAGGCAACATAAAAATATGTTTATTTGGTTTTTCATTATGTTGTGGGGAATGAATGATTCATTGATTTTTCAGGGGAGAGATTTATCTAAATTTATATTTGTTTTTAGTTTATAATATATATATTTATATTATAAATATGCATTCTCGGTTAAAACTTACGGTTTCCATGGACGATGAAAACAAAGATGAAGATGAAGTTGAAGAGGCATCCGATTCTAATCAATATAGTTTAGAAAAAATGAAAAACGTATTTAAACGACTCATTAAACCTGACAATATATTTTCTACGTATAAAAGTCTTGAAACACAGGATGGAAAATTTAAATTTTTCAACCTTGAAACCCATTCAGACAATCCATCTCCTATTTTAAAAAAAATAAAAGAAATACGAGAAAAAATAATTCAATATAATAGTAGCAGTAGAGAAAGTGGACTAAATAAAAAAGACACAAAGACCATTTATTCTAGCGACGAGTATGAGTTTGCGGTTAATACTCCTTCTTATAGTTATGTCGAACAAGAAGAAAAAGAATCCGAAAGCTTCTACAAGATATACGCAATAAATACCGGCGCGTTTGATGAAGATGATTTAACTGTCACAACTGATAAAAACTGTTTAGTATTTTTGTCAGTAATTAACGAACTCATGAATGGAGAATTAAATTATCACAAAAAATCATACGATATAGTAAGTCGATATAATACAATTGATAAAATGATTAATTTTATTAAAAGTAATGGACAACCACCAACTCCGATAAGATTTGACGGCGATTTAAAACAATCATTCGAACAAACTAAACTTAAAATAAAAAGCTTACCTAAATCATCATCATCAAAATACGTAGATTATAAGGTAATAATTCCCGAAATACGTGAAACAAATATGGATTTAAAAGAATTTTATTACGATAAATCTCGTATATATTATTATGTAAAAATGTCAAAAGTCCCTAATACAGATAGAACAAAAATTCAGTCGATTAAAAAATGTAAAGAATTAAAACCATTAATATCAGTTATAGACACTTTTTTGATTTCAAATGGAATAAGTCATAATGATTATTCCACCAAAGGAAATGTTTTCGTAGACGTGGACAACAAATATATATATATAATTGACTTTGGAACAGCTGGAGACCTCGTATACAATGCAGGTGCAAAGGCAAATGTTAGCAGTAATATTAATTCTTTAAATATAGATTGTGATAAGGAACTCGAGTCAACTGAAGAAAAAAAAGGTGTTTCAAAAAAATCAAGTGTAAAACGTAACACTAAAAAAAAACATACGAAAGTGGTGTCAGCCAAAAGTCTCAGCAAAATGCGATTCAAAAGCACTAAAAAAAATAAAGGTCGTCGTAACAAAACAAAATAAATAGACCCGGACAATATAAAAAAATATTAAGACTATCACGACACGTAAGTTATCTCATAAAATTAATTGTGATTAAAGGGTTGGTCAGGCGTTGCCGAAAGTTGCCTGATAAAATGGTTGGTGTTGTCTTTATTTTATATTTTGAACCAAGTATACCATCTATAGTAACAAATAGAAACGCCCAACCTAGTGAATATTTCTTGGCATATTTTGAGTTGCTAAATATGCCAAAAATAGGCAACGGGAAAATATGACATTTTGGAAAATAAAAAAGAGGGTTGGTAACAACACGGAAATTACAAAAATGGAAAACAGAGCATTATGCTCACACACGAATTTTTCACGAATTTTTCGCCAAAAGTTTTTTGAACTTTTCGTTTTTGGACATTTTAAAATGTCCATTTTCAAAAAAATCAAAAAACTTTTCGAGAAAAAATGCGTGATTTTATTAACTGTTTGAAAAAACATTCAAAAAAAAGGATAATTTAAATATATTGGATAATGGATTAAAAATATAATTTGTATGATTATATTAAATAATCAAATAATGGATTTTGACGTGGAACAGTTATTCAAGGCTGTTGGTAACGAAACCAATGAACTTATGATGAGTAATAGTTTTGACCAGATTGAAAAGGGAAAAATAAATGTGTTTATAAAAGAATTGGAGTTGACTAAAAAAGACGCTGATGTTTTTATGAAGCGATTGAAAGAATATGTATTTATAGACAATGTAAAGGAAGTTAAATACGGTTCGTATATAAGATGGATAAGTTTAAAGAAGCCTGGAGTTATTAAATTAACTACAGGGGGATTTATTTGTGATATAAAAGCGAATAAATCAGAAGACGACATTATTATTTTTTGTAAAAATCGTATGAATATGGTTTTTCAGTTGAAAATGTCAGAAACGTTTATATTTCAAAAGTTGACTGTGCAGGAAAAAACTATTCTGAGCGCAGTGGAATTCGTTAAAGGCAATGTAATTTAATATAAATACTGATTATATATTAAAATATAGTGAATGTCAAGTGACAGCAGAATGAATATTGTTGTAATAGACATGGACGAAACTATGGGGTACTTTACTGAAATAGCATATTTCTGCAATTTATTGGAAAATTATTATCAAAATAATGAGAACGATTTATTCAAAGAATATTTAACAATAGGTCAGGACACAACAATAAGTCAAGCCCCCGCATACTTGTTAAGTGATGAACATTTTTTCAATATTTTACAGACATTTTTCATGTATATTAGACCGTCCATTTTCACAATTCTATTGCGCGTATTTTTGAGTAAGAAATCTTTTCGGGATAAAGTTGTACTGTATACTAACAATCAATCGTCAAAATCATGGTGTGAAAGAATCGTAAGATTTTTCGAGCATCATTTCAGAGAGAATTATACTAACAATGGTGGAAAACTATTTGACCATATTATAGGTGCTTACAAAGTTAACGATTTTCAAGTCGAGATGCTTAGAACAAGGCATGAAAAATGCGTGTTTGATTTGATAAACTGCATTGGGTTGCCCACCAATTCTTCTGGAGCGCTTAGCGAAAATATACGGATATTATTTTTGGATGATATTGTCCATGAACAAATGATACATCCAAGTGTCAAATACATACTATGTAAACCATATGTCTATTGTTACGATTATAGATATATGGTAGAAGCTTATTACGTCACGTTTATGAAAGACTTTCACGCGGTTCACTATTTAAATCATGACTATTATAAAACGAGATTTACGACATATATGTTGTCACACCTATTGTCGTTTGGCTGTCTACAAAAAACAAACGATGATTATTTGGAACACGTTTGGGTCTCTTTGAAAATAGTAGAAGAGGTTAAACGATTTTTCGAAGAATGAATGAATGAATCTAAAAAATCTATTGTCATTATATAGAATATAAAATGAGTGGTGGCAACTTTTATACTTCACTTTACACTTATATTATTTATCTTTTAAATTTTTTGTATTTATTAACCATTATAGGAGTTTCATATCTAGACCCGGTATATGTTGAAATTGTTCGAACGATAGCTATATATTATGTAATATTTCTCTTGTTTATTTTATTTAATCCATATTATTCATTTTCACTAGGATTGAACAATATAGACCGCGATAAATTCGAACGAAAGGTCGCATTTTCGTCCTCTATATTTTTGCTATTTACTATTGGCTTTACGAAATTACTTGATTTGATGAGTTATTTCAAGAAGTAGTGTAAATATCAAGTGATCTTGCGCTTGGGTCGGTCACTCCATCGATGAACTTTGGCATCCAGAAATAAGGTATGGTATCTTCGGCGGTTGGATATGCGTCTTCGAATATCCTTCTATAATACATTTGTTCATCTGTCGTAGGAGGATTGATTATGTGTTTACTTGACCACATTTTGCTGTTAATAACCCCGAATTCCTTTTCGAGTTTAATTTTGTTTATTTTTTCTGTTATGATTTTATACCATGATCCGTCATTGCCACTGACTCCGTCTGAAAATGCTTCTTTTTTACGCCACAAAATTTCTGTTGGCAATAATTCCGGTTCGAATGAATCGAATGCTTCTCTAAGTAGTAACTTTTCTACACGCTTTCCGCTCTCCAATGGGTTTCTAAATTCAGCCGGAATACCTAGATAGCATTTAACAAATTCAGTGTCCAAAAAAGCGGTTCTGGGTTCTAATCCGTGCGATGATATGGATTTATCTGAACGCAAAACGTCGAAATAATGAATATCGTTCAATAGCCGTCGGCATTCTCCGTCAAAACTCATACTATTCGGAGACTTTAGAAAGTAAATATACCCCCCGGTCAATTCGTCGCTCCCATCTCCGTTCATTATCACTTTGGCTTTGCTATTTTTAGATATGTACTTGCCTAGTAAGTAGTTTCCGACACTTGCTCTTACGGTAGTTGTGTCATAACTTTCAATCGCCCTTATAACTTCTGGTATAGCGTCGAATAATTCGTCTTTTGTAACTACTACTTCTGTGTGAACGCTTCCTATATGTTTTGCCACAATCTGTGCGTTTTTTAGATCTTGTGAACCCTTCATACCGATGCTAAACGTTTCGAGGACTCCTTTGTAGTATTTTTTGGTTAACGCCGCGATAAGACTGCTGTCTAAACCTCCTGACAACAGGCAAGCAACAGGTCGGTCGGTTGTTCCTACTACTCGACGCTTTACAGCCTCGTTTAGTTTATTACAAATAGTCTGTTTATACATTTCACACATTGCTATTTTTTTTTTGTACTGTGTATCCTCAATGGCGTTCAATTTGTTTTCTATAGAAACATTGGTTTCATATAGAGATCTAGTATGTTCTGTGTTAAAAATGAACGTGGTTACGCTATTGGCGTAAGCAAAATTGGAATTTACGTCGAAATATCTTTTGCTCATTTGCAACCTCCATTCGCTTTGTGATAATTCGTATGATTTGGCGAGCCTTTGAAATGTTCCTGGAGAAAATGGTGTAATCGTCTGGGTTCTTTGAGAATCTGATAACAATGAAAATAGTACCTTTAGTTCGGAAGCTATGGATATAATATTGTCGTCAGAATAAGATATATATAATGGTCTTACGCCCAATGGATCCCTCGCGATGTACATGTAATTATTTTTATTATTTGGGTTGTATCGCATATCGTAAAGAATAAAGGCAAATTCTCCGTTTAGGACCGAAAGAGTTTTTTCAATTCCATATTTTTTGTAGAGATGAATAATTATTTCACAATCAGAACTAGTTACTGGGTTGTTATCGACGTGCGTGTACAGTTCTTTATAATTGTAAATTTCGCCATTACATAACAGCATTATATTATCAATGATCAAAGGCTGGTCGGACTCGGTAGTTAAGCCATTTATAGCTAAACGATGAAACCCGAACCAAGCATTTGTTTCACTTTTTATAGTAGAGCTTTCTGGGCCTCTGTTCTTTCCTAATTCAAATGCTTTTTTAATGGTTTCTTCTTCGATTTTTTTATTCTTTTCATTTTCATTTTCATTATGATTATCATTATTCAAAATCGATAATATGCCACACATATTTTTTTTTGATATTAAATAATTAGTGGTTGCTTTTATGTATTTTTTTTATATTGTTATAATAAACAATGTCGGCATTGAATATGAACGTCGCTTCTTCTACTACTAGAAACTGTCAATGGGAGGCGTCTATGGATAACTATTCCAATAAAATGAATGGAGTACTTGAAGGAGCGTATAGAGCGAATATAGATAGACTTCAGATATTAAACGAACGAATTTTCGAGAGAAATGTTCCGTCTACGGTTCTCCAACAACAGTTTAGTCAAAGGCCTGTTTCGACCAAGTATTCCATATTGCCTTTTGTAGACACTTACAAGGTTGCCAGTGTCCCAATTGTAACACAGCCTATTTATAAACAAGAACAGGTTTTTAACCCAGGTACTTCTGCGCCATTCAATGGTTTTGTAAATGCTATTAATGACGAGTCTAGATTAAGAAATCAGTTTTTTGCTATACAAAAATGCGAACAGAGAGAATATGTTCCGTCTAGTCAAAGCGACCTTTATACTGTAACTATTCCTCAAACTCAACCATCTAACCAACTCTTAAACGGTATTCAGGACGACAATCGGTCACTCCTTTTTAAGGAAGAAGAACAAGGACCATTCAATCCAAATGTTTTTCGTTTGGGAGGGAATTTATTTGAAAATCACACAAGACAGCAATTAAAGGGTATTTCGGATAATGGTCTATCCAAAACATCTAGATCAATTACAAACATTCGGCTTGGGAACAATACTTGGAAGTAATCTCTCCTTTTTTTGAGGTTTAATCGTAATTTTCTTTTAGATGATTGTAATAAGATACTTACACAACGAATAAATAATGGAAAAAGAAGAAAAAGAAGAAAAAGAAGAAAAAGAAGAAAAAGAAGGAGATAAACGGATGAATAAATTTAATTTAGAACTATTGATAAATCCTTTATATCAAAAAGGTGTAGTGAAAACTGAAAAGAACAAGGTTGCGAATTGTAAAACAGATTTGAAATTTTATAGAAAGAGGATTTTAGCATTGACTAATGACTATACAAAAGGAAATTACGATCAGCACGGAACAGCTAATGAAGCTCTGAAACAATTACACAGCGAGTATGTTTATAACGTAATTCAATATTTCAAAATGACAGACAAGATTGACATTATTCAAAATGAACACCACGATCTTCCCATAATTGATATATCTTCATCTGACGTAATCACTAACCCTCAAATAGCCTCAACGAAAGAAGACCAATTGAATAACGACGCGCGTTTAACTGTGAAACGTATAAATACGCTGGATTCTTATGTAAAAAGAACAAAAAATGTAGATAAGAATCCAATTAGTCTCCCTGTTAACAGAGTAATAAATTATCACGTACCTGAATTAAAAATTAAGGGCGTAAAAGAAAAATAATATAAATAAAATATAGATAGTCAATGATACCGAAAATGCGTAAAAAGAAAAGTAGACGAAAGAAAACCAAAAATCACAATATAACCCAAAAACCATTCAAGATGTTAAGATGTAGTACTTTAAAAAATCACAGTAATAAAAACACGTGTTACGACAATGATACTATTTTAAAAATAAGGGACTTGTGGAATAAAAGACATCCGGATGATACTATAAAGTCGTCTGCCAAAACGTCTATTTGGAAAAATTTAAAAAACAAGATGAGTAATTTATGCGATAATGAAATGTGTTGGTTGAAAAAAACGTTTAAGGATAATAACGTGGTTGAAGATATAACATCGCGTGATTTTTCCCCTATTGCTCCTGAAACATGGAAAACGAATAAAAACACGTGGCTTTCGAATTTTGACATTTCCAACGTTATGAAGCAATATGAACGGAAATATAAAAACTTTTGTTTCATCGGGCCAACACCTATGGATTTTGACAAAATTGAGCATGACAATGTATGCGTGTGGGATGACTTGTGCAAGTTTAATCTAAAGGATCTACTTGACAAGAAAAAAGAAAAGATCGGGATTATATTCAATACTGACGTAAACACTGGTTCGGGAAAACACTGGACGAGTATGTTTATATGCGTAAAATCCCGTCTGATTTATTACTTTAATAGTTCTGGCTCCAAGGCGACGAATGAGGTCATGAAATTGGTTCGACGTATAATGGATCAAGGGAAATCTCTCGGTATTGATTTTAAATTTGACCAAAATCATCCAAAACAGCATCAATATAGCGGAAGTGAATGTGGAATGTATAGTATTTATTTCATAGTCAATATGTTGGCTGGGAATTTGAATTCAGCAAGTTTAAAAAAAACTAGAATACCAGATAGTAAGATGATGGAATACCGAAATATTTTTTTTAATATTATTTGATATAAAGAAAGAAATCCATACATATATATAATATATATGGATACGTATATGTACTTTCATTCACATGAGAATCGCGAGTACGATGCCGACGCAGAAGACGAAGAAACGTCGATTTACGTTACTTGTCTGAATTTTTTTATTTGCACGATTGCCATATCCGTTATAATATTTATTGTGATGACTAGTTATTGACGAATTAATTAATTGTCATTAATTGGTGATTAAGATATAAAATAAATATACTATATATATATGTCTCTTTTTTGTTACTCGCCTGCTGCGCAATTTTTTAACGCATTGTATGAAAAAAATATGGATAAATTGTCTGGTTTATTGAACGAATGTCCAAATTTTTCAACTACTTATATATGTCAAGTAACACCATTGTATATTGCTACTTCAACTACTACGATTGATTTGGCATTTATTACATTGCTATTGGAAAATGGTGCCCATATACACATTAATGTTCCGTCGTTTGAGACTGGTAGAACGCCCATCGATAATTTGGATTTTTACAACGTTTGTAATAAAGATGAGATACTAGAAATGTTTTATAGTTATTGACTACGTTACGTTACGTTACGTTAAATTGATATAAACATAATCCTAATAACTAAGCAAACTAATAAAGATATAATGGAAATTCATTTCACATCGAATGAAAACAAAGGGCTGTTATGGAAAATATTGGAAAACGGAAGTGTTTTTAACGGTATTTCAGACGAATATGTTTCGAATATAAGGAGAGATTTCGAGGAAAAAATACGCGAGTTAATTGGCCGAGATAATTCGGGGGGATATTCTTTGATGCAATTAAACAAGATGTTTATTTCGGAAATGATTGTAAATGTAGAAAAATTCAAGGAGAATATTAGGAAAACGCAGATATTACCTAAGCCTAACCAATCTTCGTCGTTTGACAATGCGGTTAAAAAGAAAAAGGATGATTTAAATTCATTTATAGTCAAACCTCCTGTCAAAGTAGACTTTTCGGATAAGATTGACGAGGCGATAGGCGAAAGTAATATAGGGGCTATGTTAGCCGAAACAATAGCGAGGAGGGAGAGAGAATTGAACTTTGTATTGGACAATCAAAATAAAAACGAGAAGAATTCTAATAATAATTCTATTAAAATAGGGGAAATTTTGAACACAAAACAGGTGAGATTCTCAGACAAGGTTGAAATGAGGGAACATTTAAACATTGAAGATGATGATGAGTTGGCAAACGAAGTAGTGGCAAACGAAGTAGTGGCAAACGAAGTAGTGGCAAACGAAGTAGTGGCAAACGAAGCAGGGTTGCGTATAATAAAAAGAAGGGAGCTTTTTGAAAAAATAGAGAGGATCTTAACAAAATCTCAAAGAGACGTGTTAGAAATTGTTAACGATTTACTAAGATAATGTATACTTTAATTTTCCATCAACCATTTTTAATGTTCCTACTTTAAGCGGCTGTTTATTTATTATGCTATTCTTGTCATATAGTATGCTGTTGGTCTCATCATACGCATAGGCAACACCTTTTATGCGAACATCTTTTGTTATTAGTGTAACCTCTTCTCTATTTATACCAACCTCTTCGTCTTTTTTCTCGTTTTCGATAGACGGGACGCTGGCAAAAGAACTACTGGACGAGTTAGGTCCGAAAGAAAAGCATTGAAGTTTTTCATCAGAAGGAGACGATATAGAATGTATCGCGCAATCAAACGCCGATTCTTTAACTGCTTTTAAAATTTTCTGTGAAATTTCCTCTTTTATGGAAGATATTTCGTATAAAGTTTGGTCAGTAGTGACGATCGATTTTTTGTCAATTCTGCTTATGTCATTCATCGCCAACTCTTTCGAGTTCTTCTTTTGCTCTTCGGTAATATTCATAAGATATAAAAACACATCGACTGTTCTCAATTTTTCTGGCAAATCCTTATGACTACAAATTCGTCTAGCCCGACCTATTACCTGTTCCATTCGGACAGGATGCCAATATGGTTCTGTTATATGAACGTATCTTACATTTTTTAAGGATATTCCTTCAGCGCCGGAAGACGAGATCATTATAATTTTTATAAACTCTCCATACATGTTATTTTTAGATTTAGATATCTTTTCATTTATTTGCTTCATTAGAGATTCTGGCACGTATTTAAAGTTTCCGTTGAATATATTTCTTATGATTTCCTTTTCCTTTGCTGTTTCTTTACCTGTGTATAAAGCAAATTTTGGTTTTGCTAGGTCATCTTCTTTCATATCAAGTTGCCATCCTGATTTTCCATTTTGGGCTATTTTTAATTGGGCAAATCCATTTGCTTCAAGGACTAATTTTAGAATACCGATTCCTTCTAATGTTCTAAACTGACTGTATATCAAATGAATGCCTTCATGGGCAACAGATTTTATATTGTTTAAAATGCTTAGAAATTTGGGGCTTAGTTTGGCAAGATTGTCTCCAACTAGTAAATTTCCCTTTTGTTCATCAAGGGTTTTCAGAGCTAGTAATACTAGCGCCCTGTACGCCTTTCGCTTTACTTCTAAACGAGAGACGGCCGATTTAGCGGCGGCATCGGGGTTCTCTGCCAAATCATCTGCGTCGAC
>Ga0214919_10001877_pt1 | contig 33727 bp, 36 predicted proteins | sample LL1503_MetaG_FD_177994 | JGI IMG/M metagenome (GOLD analysis project Ga0214919, IMG submission 177994) | Freshwater microbial communities from Lake Lanier, Atlanta, Georgia, United States - LL-1503 | ecosystem: Environmental > Aquatic > Freshwater > Lake | place: USA: Georgia | collected...
CCTTGCGCTGTACCTGACGAGCCCGAAACAATTGCACCTGCATGGCCCATTGTCTTTCCTTCAGGTGCGGTAAATCCTGCTACGTAGCCAACCACTGGCTTAGTCACATATTCGGCGATAAAAGCCGCGGCGCGCTCTTCTGCGTCACCACCAATTTCACCAATCATAACAATCGCAGTTGTCTCTGGATCATCTTGAAATGCGCGCAAGCAATCAATATGTGTTGTTCCAATAACTGGATCTCCGCCGATTCCAACTGCCGTACTAAAACCAATATCGCGTAGCTCATACATCATTTGGTAAGTAAGTGTTCCTGATTTTGACACTAAACCAATGGGCCCCGCACCTGTGATATCAGCAGGAATAATTCCAATATTTGATTTTCCAGGACTAATTAAGCCTGGGCAGTTTGGCCCAATGATTCGAGTGGTTCCTTTGGTGACTGAGTATGTGTAAAAACTTGCAGAGTCATGAACTGGAATTCCTTCAGTGATAACAACTACCAACGGCATCGCTGCATCGATTGCATCGATGACTGCAGCTTTTGCAAACTTTGGCGGAACGAAGACAACCGAAGCAGTGGCAGCAGTTGCCGACATGGCCTCAGTGACTGTATTAAAGACAGGAAGCTGGTGGCCATCGATTTCTACGACCTGTCCACCCTTACCTGGAGTTACTCCGCCCACAATCTTTGTGCCAGATGCCAACATACGGCGTGTGTGTTTAGTTCCTTCAGAGCCGGTCATACCTTGAACAATGACCTTAGTATTTTCATCAAGGAAGATAGACATTACTTAGCCGCCAATTCTGCAGCTCGGTCAGCTGCTCCATCCATGGTGTCGGCCTGTTCGATGAGCGGGTGTGCCGCTTTAGCCAAAATTGCACGCCCCTCTTTCACATTATTGCCATCTAAACGCACAACAATTGGCTTAGTCGCCTTGTCGCCGAGGAGCTGCAATGCTTGAACAATTCCATCTGCCACGGCGTCACATGCAGTGATCCCACCAAATACATTAACGAAGACGCTCTTCACATCTTTATCACCAAGAATTATTGAAAGGCCATCGGCCATAATCTGTGCCGATGCTCCGCCCCCGATATCTAAGAAGTTAGCCGGGCGAACCCCATCATGCTTGGTGCCCGCATAGGCAACAACATCAAGTGTGCTCATCACAAGACCTGCGCCATTACCAATGATCCCAACTTCACCATCCAACTTTACATAGTTTAAGTTCTTAGCTTTAGCTGCAGCCTCTAATGCATTTGTTGCCGCATGATCTACTAAGGCTTCATGATCAGGTTGGCGAAACTCTGCATTGTCATCTAGAGTAATTTTTCCATCGAGAGCAATTACTTTTCCATCTTTAGTCTTAACCAATGGGTTGACTTCAACTAATGTGGCATCTTCAGATTGGAAAACTTCCCAAAGCTTCAATAGGACATCCGCAACTTGATCGGCAACATCACTTGGAAAATTAGCAGCTGCAATAATCTCTTTTGCCTTAGCCACACTGATTCCATCAACTGCAGAGACCGGAATCTTCGCTAATTTTTCTGGTGCAGTATGAGCGACTTCTTCAATATCAATTCCACCTGAAACCGAAGCCATTACTAGAAATGTTCGATTAGATCGATCTAGCAAAATAGCTAAGTAGTACTCAGTTTCAATGGGTGCAGCCGCTGCAATCATTACAGTGCGAACTTCATGGCCCTTAATATCCATTCCAAGGATTGCTGCAGCTTTTTCACGCGCATCCAATGGATTCTCCGCCAGCTTAACTCCGCCAGCTTTACCTCGGCCGCCTACTTTGACCTGTGCCTTAACGACGACTTTGCCGCCTATTTTTGTAGCTGCAGCTTCGGCTTCATCGGCCGTTGTTGCAATTGCAGCTGCTAAAACTGGTACCCCATGCTTTTCAAATAAGTCACGGGCTTGATATTCAAAGAGATCCACTGGTACTCCGCATCGTGTTAGGGGGTAATCCTAGAGCTTCTCAACCGGTGCATAACGCAGCAACAATCGCTTCTCGCCATACTGTCCAAATTTTATTGTCGCCTCTGCCTTATCTCCCTCACCGGCTACTGAGACGACTGTGCCTAAACCAAATGTGTCATGTGACACACGCTCACCAATACTGAGTTCAATTGAAGAAATCTTCTTTCCTGTCGCTCGAGGAGGTGGTGCTACACGAGAGCGCTTTATCACTGATGGAGACAAAGACGCACTTGATTGATTGCGCCACTCAATCACATCTTCTGGAATCTCATCTAAGAATCGTGATGGTGGGTTGTAGTTCGGAGCACCCCATGTTGAACGATATTCCGCGCGTGATAGATATAAGCGTTCGCGCGCACGAGTTAAACCAACATATGCAAGTCTGCGCTCTTCTTCAATCTCATCTTTTTCACCGAGCGTTCGAGAATGCGGAAAAATTCCATCTTCCATGCCCGTTAAAAATACGGTTGGAAACTCGAGACCCTTTGCAGTATGAAGAGTCATCATTGTGACAACACCTCCATGATCTTCACCTTCTGGAATCTCATCAGCATCTGCAACAAGTGAAACTTTCTCTAGAAAGCCTGAGAGTGAAATCTCTTCATCTTCGACGAGTTCATCAAACTCTCTTTCTTCGTACTCCATTGAAACGGCAACAAGTTCTTTAAGGTTCTCAACTCGAACTTCATCTTGTGGATCCGTACTATCAATTAACTCTTTTAAGATTCCTGATTGCTCTAATGCAGCCTCCACAATTACTGACGGCCGAGTTTTAGCTTCAACTAATACATTGAGCGCGCTGATCATTGAAGTGAAATCATTGATTGCTTGTGCAGCTCGAGAGGATAAGGCTTCAATCTGTGAGGCTTGAAGTAAGCCCTGCCAAAAAGAAACTCCACGCAGGCGTGCAAATTCATCTACATAGTCGAGCGTTGTATCACCAATACCCCGTTTAGGAACGTTGATAATTCGGCGCAAAGAGATCTCATCTTCTAGATTTGTCAGAACCCGTAAATATGCCAATAAATCTTTGACTTCACGGCGCTCGTAGAATCGCAGTCCCCCAACGACCTTGTATGGAAGTGCATTTCGCATGAAGACTTCTTCAAATACACGAGACTGGGCATTAGTGCGATAGAAAATAGCTGTATCACCAGGATTTGAGTGTGAATCCTTTTGAAGCTGTCTAATCTCATCGGCGACAAAGTTGGCTTCATCATGCTCGCTCTCGGCGACATAACCAGTAAGGAGTGCTCCAGAACCTGAATCAGTCCAGAGGTTCTTCTCTTTACGGCTCTCGTTCTTAGTGATGACTGCGTTGGCTGCATTAAGAATGTTCTGCGTCGAACGGTAGTTCTGCTCTAATAGCACCGTAGTCGCATTGGGATAATCCAGCTCAAACTGCAAGATGTTGCGGATCGTCGCACCACGAAAGCCATAAATTGATTGATCGGCATCACCAACCACGCATAGTTCAGCTGGCGGCATGCCCTCGTCCTCATTGCCAACTAACTCTTTTACAAGTATGTACTGAGCATGATTTGTATCCTGATATTCATCGACTAAAACATGGCGAAAGCGAGATCTAAATCGGGCTTTTGCTTCGGGAAATCTCTGCAAAACTTCTACAGTCTTGGAAATAAGATCATCAAAATCCATCGCATTGGCACGTTGCAGCCGTGATTGATAGACGCTGTAAACATCGGCCACGACTTGTTCAAATTGATTGCTCGAAGCATTTAAGTAATCTAAAGGTCCTAAGAGTTCGTTTTTAGCATTTGAAATCATGGCCTGAAATTGGCGAGCCGGGTAACGCTTTGAATCTAAGTTAAGTTCTTTTGCAACTATTGTAATAAGGCGCAAAGAGTCCGCAGAGTCATAAATCGAAAAAGAGTTGCTGTAACCCATGCGTGCGGCCTCTTGGCGCAAAATGCGCACACACGCTGAGTGGAAAGTAGATACCCACATAGATTGCGCAACGGGGCCAACTAATTCTCCAACGCGTTCCTTCATTTCGCCGGCCGCTTTATTTGTAAATGTAATTGCTAGAATTTGATAAGGAGCAACGTTTCTGTGTGACATTAAATATGCAATTCGGCGAGTCAAGACTCGAGTCTTACCTGAACCTGCACCTGCGACTACTAACAAAGGCCCACCTGCATGAGTAACTGCCGTACTTTGCGCAGGATTTAGACCTGCAAGCAAAGTTTCATTACTCATCATGGCCTTAAGTCTATTAGGCTAATGCGATGGAACCGATCGCCGATAGTGAGATCAAACGAGTTTTGGTCATAAGTGCCCATCCCGATGACTCTGACTTTGGAGCATCGGGAACCATTGCCCAATGGGTTAAGAAGGGCATTGACGTCGCATATGTTTTTTGTACAAATGGCGACCAAGGTGGCGAAGAGTCGGGATTTACAAAAGAGGAGATGCCTGCAATTCGCCAACGCGAACAACGTGCCGCGGGTGCTGCGATTGGCGTAACCGATATAACTTTTCTCAACTATGTAGATGGTCACTTAGAACCTACTCTTGCTTTGCGTAAAGATTTAGTGCGTCAGATGCGGATTTCGAAACCAGATCGTTTGGTCTGTCAAAGTCCAGAACGTAACTGGGATCGCATCGGTGCCAGCCATCCAGATCATTTAGCTGCCGGTGAAGCCTCGATTCAAGCGGTATACCCAGATGCGCGTAATCCCTTTGCTTTCACTGATTTGTTGGAAGTTGAAGGTTTAGAGCCCTGGCGCGTAAAAGAGATCTGGGTCAGTTCATTTGCACACCCTGATCACTTTGTAGATATCACGGAGACTTTCGATTTAAAGATGAAGGCACTTCATGCTCATGCTTCACAGACTTCTCATAATCCCGAATTAGAAAATATGGTTCGCGAGTGGGGCCAACGAAATGCTGCAGCCGCCGGCTTTGCCGAAGGCCGAATCGCTGAAGCTTTTAAAATAGTTAATACAAATTAATTAACGAAGCGTTACTGATTTAATTTCAACGCTTTGAATTGGATTTCCATCGGTGGCGTAGTAAGCCTTTCCATCGCTTTGGTTAACTGTGTAAGAACCAACCTCAGAGAGCTTTACTAAGAAATCAATTCCCGAAGTTATCTTTCCCCAAATTGTGTAATTAGGCGGTAACTGTGTGTCTTTATAAACCAAGAAGAACTGGCTTCCATTTGTTTTGGGGCCAGAGTTAGCCATGGCAACCGTTCCAGCTGGATAGTTAGCTGCCTTGTTTGCTGGAAGATTCTCGTCGGCATAACCCTTCCATCCAGTAGGAGAGCCCGAACCAGATGCCGTTGGATCTCCGCACTGCAAAACAAAGAGTCCATCTGTTGTTAGGCGATGACACAGCGAAGCATTGAAATACTTTGCCTTAGCTAGAGCGGTTATCTTTGTAACAGTTAACGGTGCTTGCTTTGATAGAAGTGAAATAACAATAGATCCGCAGTTAGTAACAAGTGTCATGGTCTTTGGCAAGCTCTTAGTGACCGCCATAGGCTCAAGAACTTTCATTGGAGTATGACCCTTAGCGGTGACCGCTGCGCAACCGGAGACAGTGGTAGGTCGCTGTGCAGCTTGTACAACGGGAGAAATAAACATGGCGCACAAAACTAAACTCATAAAAGTTGGAGCAACTAACTTCTTTAACATTTTTCTATTCCCATTCGATCGTGCCGGGTGGTTTGCTAGTCACATCTAACACGACTCGGTTGACTTCGCGCACCTCGTTGGTAATACGCGTCGAGATCTTCTCAAGAACTTCATAGGGAACTCTCGACCAATCTGCAGTCATGGCATCTTCGCTAGAGACTGGGCGTAAAACAATTGGATGCCCGTAGGTTCGACCATCGCCTTGCACCCCCACTGAACGCACTTCGGCCAGTAGCACAACTGGGCACTGCCAAATATCACGGTCGAGTCCGGCGGCTTTTAATTCAAAGCGCGCGATCGCATCTGCTTCACGCAGTAAATCAAGACGCTCCTGCGTAACTTCGCCCACGATGCGGATTCCAAGGCCTGGACCTGGAAAAGGCTGGCGCCAAATAATCTCTTCAGGAAGTCCAAGTTCAAGACCAACTAATCGAACCTCATCCTTAAACAATGTACGAAGAGGTTCGATTAAAGAGAATTTTAAATCATCAGGGAGACCGCCAACATTGTGATGAGATTTAATATTGGCAGTTCCAGTTCCCCCACCAGATTCAACGACGTCGGGATAAAGCGTTCCTTGGACTAAGAATTCAACTTCTCCTCCTGATGCAATATCACGGGCTGCTTTTTCAAAGGCTCGGATAAATTCGCGACCGATAATCTTTCGCTTTTCTTCAGGATCAGTTACCCCTTTAAGAGATGCGAGAAAAACCTCTTTAGCATCGATAACAACTAAGTTAATGCCAGTTGATGCCACAAAGTCACGCTCTACTTGCTCGGCCTCACCTTTTCGCAAAAGCCCGTGATCTACAAAAACGCATGTTAATTGAGTACCTACTGCGCGTTGAATGATCGCTGCCGCAACCGCTGAATCAACTCCACCAGATAGGCCGCATATCACTCGCTTATCGCCAATGATAGTTTTAGCTTTGGCAATTTCGGTCTGAGCAATATTGGCCGTAGTCCATGTTGCTTCACACTTAGCTATGTTGACTAACCAGTGTCGCAGAATCGCTTGACCATGCTGGGAGTGCAAAACTTCAGGGTGGAACTGCACGCCGGCTAACAAACCTGATTCATTTTCAAAAGCAGCGATTGGCGTATCTGCAGTAGTTGCACAAATGGTAAAACCAGATGGCGCAGTAGTAACGGCATCGCCATGAGACATCCATACATGTTGTTGTATGGGCAGTGATGTGAAAATCTTTGATGCCGCATTAACCTTAATCTCGGTCCGTCCAAACTCAGACTTACCTGTGTGGCTTACAACGCCACCTAGGGCCTCAGCCATCACTTGGAAGCCATAACAGATACCGAAAGTTGGAATACCTAAATCAAATATTGAACGATCCATGATTGGGGCATTGTCGGCATAGACGCTCGAAGGTCCGCCAGAGAGAATGATTGCTGCAGGGTTTTTAGCTTTTATTTCTGCAGCGGTAATTGTTGAAGGAACTATCTCTGAAAATACCTTGGCCTCGCGAACCCGGCGGGCAATGAGTTGTGCATACTGCGCACCAAAATCGACAACAAGTACGCCGTGAGATTTAGGCACGATGAATAAGAACCTCTACGCGCTGGAACTCTTTAACATCTGAATATCCGCAGGTAGCCATTGCGCGACGCAGAGCCCCAAAGAGATTCATAGAGCCATCCGATGTATGTGATGGGCCAAGCAAAATCTCTTCTAAGCTTCCAACGGTTCCCACGGCGACGCGTTCTCCACGTGGCAAAACTTGGTGATGAGCTTCAGAGCCCCAATGCCAACCAAGTCCTGGTGCCTCAAGTGCTTTTGCAAGTGGTGAACCCATCATGACCGCATCAGCGCCACACGCAATAGCCTTTGCGATATCGCCACTTCGGCCAACTGCACCGTCGGCAATAACGTGAACGTAACGTCCACCAGATTCATCTAAGTATTCGCGACGAGCCGATGCAACTTCGGCAACGGCTGAAGCCATAGGAACTTCAATACCTAAGACTTTGCGCGTTGTATGTGTTGCCCCGCCACCAAAACCTACGAGCACTCCAGCAGCTCCTGCGCGCATTAAGTGAAGCGCAGCAGTTGCCGTAGCTACTCCACCAACAATAACTGGAACGTCGAGTTCGTAAATAAACTTCTTTAAGTTCAAGGCCTCAGTCTCTGCGGCAACGTGTTCGGCACTCACTGTAGTTCCGCGAATAACAAAAATATCCACGCCAGCATCGATAACCGCTTTATGCAACTGCGCGGTGCGTGCAGGTGATAGCGAAGCGGCAACAGTTACGCCAGCTTCACGAATTTGTTGGATGCGCTCTTTAATGAGCTCGGGTCTAATGGGTGCGTTATAAATCTCTTGCATTCGTTTGGTTGCATGCTTATCGGGCATCGACGCAATTTCACCTAGTGGAATACGTGGATCTTCATATCGAGTCCACAAACCCTCAAGATTTAATACGCCAACGCCACCTAAGCGACCAATTTCAATGGCAGTCTGTGGCGAGACAACTGAGTCCATAGGCGCAGCCAACATGGGTAAATCAAACTTGTAGGCATCGATCTGCCATGAGGTTGAAACCTCTTCAGGATCGCGAGTACGGCGGCTTGGCACAATTGCAATATCGTCAAAGGAATAAGCAGTTCTGGCACGTTTTCCAGGTGCAATCTCGATCTCGCTCATGCGCGGCCCCTCTGTTGGTAGTTAGGTGCATCGGCAACATGGGCAACGTCATGTGGGTGACTTTCCTGCAGGCCGGCAGCGGTAATTTGAATCAAGCGACCTTCACGACGAAGAGTTTGAATATCAGGTGCTCCGGCATAGCCCATTCCAGAGCGCAGGCCACCAACTAGTTGATGTACAACATCTTCAACACTTCCGCAGAAGACAACTTTGCCTTCAATGCCTTCAGGAACAAGTTTGTCTTCAGATAAAACATCATCCTGCATATAGCGATCTTTTGAATATGATTTTTGTTCACCACGAGATTGCATCGCACCCAATGAACCCATGCCGCGATAGGACTTAAATGTGACGCCCTTAATTTCTACAAGCTCACCTGGTGACTCTTGGCACCCTGCAAGTAATGATCCCAGCATTACTGAGTTGGCCCCGGCCACAATTGCTTTAACTATGTCTCCTGAGTATTGAAGTCCGCCATCGGCGATTAATGGAATGCCGGCTTTATTACATGCTTTGGCCGCTTCCATAATCGCAGTAATTTGTGGAACACCAACACCTGCAACGATTCGAGTTGTACAAATTGAACCTGGACCAACACCAACTTTTACCGCATCGGCTCCAGCGTTGATGAGCGCTTGCGCACCTGCACGTGTTGCAACATTACCGCCGATGATTTCAGTCGTTGGTGAAAACTTTTTGATTCGCTCGATAGCATCTAGTACGGCGCGATGGTGACCATGTGCCGTATCGACAACAACAACATCTACTCCGGCTTCAATGAGTGCTTGCGCACGCGCAAAACCATCATCGCCAACACCAACGGCGGCCCCTGCTAGACCAACATTCTTAACTAGCTTCACGTGGGTAACTTGATCAGCGATTGGAAGGTTGCGGTGAATAATGCCAATTCCGCCAGCTTTAGCCATAGCAATTGCCATGGCCGATTCGGTGACGGTATCCATGGCCGATGAAACAAGTGGAATCGCCAGTGTTATGTTTCGAGTGAGTTGTGCAGATGTATCTACTTCAGAGGGAACAACTTCGGAAGCATCGGGCAACAGCAGGACGTCGTCATAGGTGAGCCCAAGCATTGCTATCTTGTCGCTATCGCTCACCATGGCCCCCTTTCCTAAGGTGGGCAGTCTATCGGGGCTTTTACAGCCCTACAGCACGCTCAATTTCAAGGCAGGCCTGCGATAAATCCTCTACAACTGCTACGCCAGTGCACTCTTCACGGTTCCAACCAGGTCCACCAATCACGATGCGTGGCGATGGCCGAACTGCAGGAAGTTCTCGGAAGAAGACAGGATCGGCATTCTTCTCCAACTGCGCCCAAAGAAAGACAGCTGGTGGCGCAGTGCGCGTGACCATTGCAGAAATTGCATCAAAGGGAGTTCGAGCGCCTAGGAAATGGCTTTCAATTCTTCGCTCTGCTAATGCCGCCGCTAATGCATGCAAAGCAAGACAGTGCAGCTCCTCACCAATTGAAGCTAACAAGATGGGGGTTGCATTAACTGGCTTCATCTTTGTGTTAAGCGGTTCGCGCAAAATGCGAATGAGCGTCTCAGTCAATAGATGTTCTACATCGATGCCTTTTCCAGTATCTTCCCAATCCTTTCCAACCAGAAAAAGTAATGGGGCGATCACGTGAGACCATGTTGAAATAACACCATTTTTACTTATGCATCTGCGCAGTTCACTCTCCAGAAAAACCATGTCTAATTTCTTTGCAGACCTATGCAGTGTAGAAACCAACTCCACTGCATCGGAAATTTCATGTGTAATCACTGCGGTCTCACCTAAGCCTTCAAGACCCCTGGCCGTTTGGGCGGCATCGCACGCTGAAACACCAGTTGAGATAAGCCGGCGCATCACCATTAATTTCGCCAGATCGAGTGGAGAGTATTTTCGGTGGTTGCCAACCTCATGCTGTGAAGGCCCTAAGCCATAGCGTCGATCCCACGTGCGCAGTGTGGCGGGTGCCACACCAAGGCGGCGGGCCACCGCGGCAACCGTTAAGAGCTCCTCATTGGGCTTCATAGGCATATCGTTGCGTGAATACGCTCAACCCACCACCCCAAAGCGACTTGTAACACCGCGTGGCACGGATAGAGTTGAACAACTTATGAAGCGGTTGTATGGTCTTCCCATGGCCGAACTCTCCAGATTACCCCGCCCCGTTGCCGATGAATGGGAGTGGCAGTATGAGGGTGCCTGTCGTGACTTGCCAGCTGAGATGTTTTTTCATCCAGATGGTGAACGAGGTCCACGACGGCGTAACCGAGAAAATACCGCTAAAGCTATCTGCATCTCATGTCCGGTGATGCTCGCATGTCGCACTCATGCCTTAGCGGTTCAAGAGCCCTATGGAATCTGGGGCGGATTATCTGAAGATGATCGATTAACAATTATTAGTGGTGACGCGAAACCTGATATTTCTCACGCATCATAGTTTTCCCTCCTCCTAAGAAAAAAAGCCCCTCGCAGATTGCGAGGGGCTTTTTTTATTACATCTATTAGTGAGAGTGTCCGCCTGGACCATGTGAATGGCCGTTAGCTCCAGTTTCAGCTGGCGCATCGGCTGGACGTTCAAAGACAACTGCTTCAGTTGTAATAAACATCGCGGCGATAGATGCGGCGTTAGCAAGTGCTGAACGCGTTACCTTCACTGGATCGATGACGCCATCTTGTGCAAGATCGCCATAGACATCAGTTGCAGCGTTAAAGCCTTCGTTATCTTTCATTGCGCGAACTTTTGCAACTACAACGTAGCCTTCGAGTCCAGCGTTTTCTGCAATCCAGCGAAGTGGCTCATCGCATGCTTTGCGCACTAAACGAACTCCAACAGCTTTATCGCCAGTGAAGCCAAGATCGCCCTCTAGAACATCGGCGGCATGTACAAGTGCTGCGCCTCCGCCAACAACGATTCCCTCTTCTACTGCAGCGCGAGTTGCAGAGATTGCATCTTCAAGTCGGTGCTTCTTCTCATTGAGTTCAACCTCAGTGTGTGCACCAACTTTGATGACACAGACGCCGCCAGCGAGTTTTGCAACGCGCTCTTGTAACTTCTCTTTATCCCATGAAGAGTCAGAGTTTTCAATCTCTTTGCGGAGCTCTGAAACACGCGCAGCAACTGCGGCTTTGTCTCCAGCGCCTTCGATAATTGTTGTTGCATCCTTTGAGACCACGATGCGACGTGCGCGACCTAAGTCTTCAAGAGTTGCAGCATCAAGCTTCATTCCAACTTCAGCTGAAATTACTTGTCCGCCAGTAAGCGTTGCGATGTCTTGCAACATTGCCTTACGACGATCGCCAAAGCCAGGTGCCTTAACGGCAACTGAGGCAAAGACTCCACGCATACGGTTTACAACCAGCGTTGATAGAGCCTCGCCTTCGATGTCATCGGCGATGATTAATAGTGGCTTTGATGCAGCCGATACCTTCTCAAGGATAGGAAGCAAATCTGCGAGCGCAGAGATCTTTCCAGCCGAGATTAATACGTATGCATCTTCAAGGATTGACTCCATGCGATCTTGATCTGTAACAAAGTATGGAGATATGTAGCCCTTATCGAACTGCATTCCCTCTGTGAACTCGAGATCTAAGCCAGTTGTGGATGCCTCTTCAACAGTGATGACGCCATCTTTGCCGACGCGATCCATTGCTTCAGAGATTAGATCTCCGATTGCACGATCTTGAGCAGAGATAGTTGCAACATCGGCAATCTGTGCCTTGCCACTAACTGGCGTAGCTTGTGCGCTAAGTTTTTCTGAGACTGCAGCAACTGCAGCTTCGATTCCAGCTTTAATATCCATTGGCTGTGCACCGGCAGCTAAGTTACGAATTCCTTCTTTAACCATTGCTTGGGCAAGGACGGTCGCAGTTGTAGTTCCATCACCAGCGACATCGTTAGTCTTAGTTGCAACTTCTTTAACCAACTGTGCGCCCATGTTTTCAACTGGGTCAGAGAGTTCAATCTCTTTAGCAATTGTCACACCATCATTTGTAATAATTGGAGCACCGTATGACTTTGCGATAACTACGTTGCGACCCTTAGGTCCAAGGGTTACCTTGACTGTGTCGGCAAGAATATTGACGCCACGTTCCATTGCTCGACGAGCGTTGTCGTCGAATTGAAGGGACTTTCCCATTTACTTCTCGATTACAGCGAGAATGTCGCGAGCTGAAAGTACCAAGAGGTCATCTCCACCATGCTTGATTTCAGTTCCGCCGTACTTGCTGTAGAGAACAACGTCTCCAACTTTGACATCCATTGGAACGCGTACGCCATCATCAAAGCGACCTGGTCCTACAGCGATGACAACGCCTTCTTGTGGCTTCTCTTTAGCTGTATCTGGAATAACTAAACCTGATGCTGTTGTTGTCTCAGCCTCGCTGGTCTTGATAACGATGCGATCTTCAAGTGGCTTAATGGCCATGTCCATAACTCCCTTTGCGTTGTTTTCCTCGTGCGGGCCTAGTTAGCAGTGTGGGCCCGTGAGTGCTAACGCAAGGTTAGAGGTGCCTATTCCCAAGGGCAAATCGGGTCTAGGACAGGCTTATAACCCCCACTGGCAGGCCAGAATCGGCATCAAAGGCGATTGGGCTGGGGGCACGGTTGGCTGCGACCATCAGGGAGCCAAGGGCTGCGACCATCGCCCCGTTGTCGGTGCATAAATGTGCAGCTGGGATGCGCAGACGTATGCCCGCCTTTTCGCAGCGCTGCATAGCTAGCGCTCGCAAACGGGAGTTAGCTGCAACTCCCCCGGCAATTACCAAGGAGTCGATTCCCGTTGCTTTACAAGCAGCTAAGGATTTCAATAATAAAACATCGACGATCGCCTCTTGAAAAGATGCCGCGACGTTGGCCTTTGCATAATCAGGTGTGGCCTCTAAATATCTGGCAACGGCAGTTTTTAACCCAGAGAAAGAAAAATCGTAAGGACGGGTCTGCCAATCATTAGATGTAGTGAGACCGCGTGGAAAATCAATTGACTGTGCATCTCCAGTTTGGGCCAATATATCAATTGCTGGTCCTCCCGGAAAACCTAACTTCATGACTCTAGCAATTTTATCAAAGGCCTCGCCGGCGGCATCATCCATCGTTGCACCAAGTTTAGTAATTGATGTAGTTATGTCATCGACTTGTAAAAGTGAAGAGTGACCACCGCTAACCAATAATGCAATCGTTGGATCTAAAGGCTCGTCATGCGTTAAGAAATCGACGCTGATGTGTGCAGCTAAATGATTAACTGCATAAATAGGTTTATCGAGACCGAGTGCCAAACCAGTTGCAGCGCTGACCCCAACTAGAAGAGCACCGACTAAACCTGGACCGGCAGTAACGGCAACTGCATCAATATCGTGCAACGTTAGTTTGGAATCTTTGAGTGCTTTTTTAATGGTTGGCTGCATAGCTTCTAGATGGGCACGGCTAGCAATCTCTGGAACAACTCCCCCAAAGCGTGCATGCTCTTCAACACTGGATGCAATCACATTAGCTAGCAGGGTACGTCCACGAACAATACCCACTGCGGTTTCATCGCACGAAGTTTCGATTCCTAAAACTATTGGCGCACTCATTGCAGCTCTTTTCGCATCACGAGAGCATCTAGACCTACGCCATAGTAATTAGCGCGCACAGAGATCTGCTGATAACCCAGTTGCTTATAAAGATTTATAGCCGCAACATTCTCTGTTCCGACTTCCAGCATCATGGCGTTGGACTCTTTATCCATTGCCCAGTGCTCCAACTGCTCCATAAAGGCCTTGCCGATACCGGCTTTACGGTGCTCTGAAAGAACACCCACGGTCAATACATCGGCTTCAATACCCGGGGCTGGGACCATCACAGCTGCATAGCCAATGATCTGATTCTCTGTATCGAGGGCGACAATAAAAAAGTGTGTGCGAGGAACGCCTTTGAACTCTTCCTTGAACTGACCCATCGACCAAGGTGAATCGGCAAATAGCACTTTCTCCATAGAAACCAAGATAGGAAGATCTAACGCTGATGCCTCACGAAAAGTTGTCATCTATCTACCGTCGCTACGGCATCGGGGTGGCGTAAGTAAATAGGTTCGGCAAACTCTTCAGCTAAAGCAACTAGAGCAATCAGATCCGGAAAAAGATTGTTATGTATTTCGTTACCTAGAACATCACTTGGAAAACTCACGGCTGGATTACCCACGCGAACACCATCCACGTAACGTGCCCAATAAACCTCTTTGCGGCGGGCGTCAACAGCGATGATGAAATCCTTTGACGTGACCTGAGCTGCAATTGCATCAAGTGAACAAACTCCACGCACGTGAATATTTCGAGCTAAAGCAAAGCTGCGCGCAAAAGCGATTCCGATTCGTAAGCCAGTAAATGGGCCTGGTCCCATACCCACAACAACTTCATCAACGGTTCGACCTACGGTTGCTTCTGCAACTAGTGCGGGTAGCGCTGGACCATGTGAAGTGGCACCATCTTTGTGACCACTCCAAAGCATCTTTCCATTTTCTATAACCGCCACACATGTGCGTGAAGTAGATGTATCTATTGCAAGTGAGATAGTCATAAAACAAAACCATCCCAACGCTTTCCGATACAAGCAATCTCCACTTTTCTAACTTCTTCACTACGGTCGATAGAGATCTCTAACCGATCCTCGTTGAGCCGCGCTGATTCCGCTCCACCCCATTCAATAACTGTCACTGAATGAGCTGTATCTAGATCTAAATCATCCACATACAAGCTGGGGTTACTCGTATCTAGTAGGCGATATGCATCGACGTGAATCATCGGAACAACACCGCTATGTACTCTGGAGATAACAAATGTGGGTGAGGTGATGTCATCAAAGCCAAGACCGCTACCGATTCCTTGAGCCAAAACAGTTTTGCCCGCACCTAAAGGCCCATTAATAAGGATGAGATCGCCTGGCTTCACCTGCCTGGCTATAGCGATTCCCAGTGCAAACATAGCTTCAGGGCTAGCAACGGTAATCATAAGAAGTAAAGAGTAAAGCAAAGGAGGACCTGGTTTCCCAGGCCCTCCTTTGTATATCCCTCTATTTAGTTCTGCTCGTTGTAGTACTTGAGCAGTGGCGCACGGAAGAGTGGATCGATTGCAAGTGACCCAGCCTTACGGACGGCGGTTAGTAGTGCGCCGCCAGTTGGTAACTGACCAGTTTGCCCAGTAGATACCAAAGTCTTGGCAACCATAAGCAACTGAGAAGTTGTGAAGTTACAGTGATTTGTTCCTTGAGCTGCAGGTGTCGAAGTTAGTGGAGAACCTGTAGTTGGATCAAAGGTCGTGTAACCCTTACCTGATGTCTGATTCCACAACATTAATAGTTTGCTGCGAACCGGAACAAAGCCATTAACTTTTGCGGCCTTGAATGCTGCAAGTTTTTCTGCAGCATATTGCGCTGCATACTTGTCAACAACGAGCTGTGATGCACCTGCAGGAGTAATTGGATCTGCAACGCCAACCATCAAGATTGTTGGAACGTTGATTTTTCCAGTGTTGTGCTGCAATTTATTCATCTTGGCAATAGCAGCGGCATTTCCTACTGCGCGTGGAGCGCCTGGATTTGCAGCAGATAATGCGCCAAGAAGCGCATTGATTACGGTGTTACCGGAAAGAGCAGCGTTATAAATAACTTTCTCATTCTCAACACGCGCTGAATAATCAGTCTTCGTGTTATCAAAGATTGCTCCGCCAGCCTGTAGCTCAACATCTTGCGTAGCAAGAATTGCAAGAATCGCTGCGTTAGTTCCATTTTCTAGGATTGCTAATGCTGGGCTCACCGCTAATGGGAAAGTCAGCTTGAGCGCTCCTGCTGGACCACTGAGGGAATCAAAGTGAGCAGACTGTGTTGGTAGACCTGCCATCAAGCCGAGCAGCAATAGAGCGCTGCGTGATGGAACTCCACCTGCTGCAAGCGCCTTACCTGTTGCACTTGATGTCGTTGGCCAAGCACCACTTGAAACTCCAGCCTGCAACTGGCCCATAACGGTAAGAACTTTCAAGATATCTGCTATCGCTTCACCATTACCGGCAGCTCCTGCAGAGTAGTTTCCACCCTTGATCGTTGGATCAAAGAGGGTTTTTACGCCCCACAAGAAATCGCCAGCCATTGTAAGTTCAGCATTAACTGAAATATCTGCCATACACATAGGTGCAACGGCAGAGACTAACTCTGGATGTGTTTCGGCAAGTGCCTGCGTAATTGCACCGCCAAGAGATGATCCCCATGCAACAACTTTCTTAGTTGTAGGGAACTGCTTCTTGAATGTATCGATGAGTTCAACATTTGTAGCAAGAGCTGAATCTAAATTCCACCCTTGACGAGCAAAACCTGAACCCACAATGGCCACGCCTTGGCTAAAGAGATAACCTGCAACGGTCATGTTGCCACCAGGAACTGGCTCAGGAGTGTTTGTAATTGTGTAGCCACCAACAATTGGGATTCCAGCTGGAATATCAACGTTGTAGCGGTATCCATGTGAATACAGTGCAACAGTTCCATTGAAATTAGCTGGAACCATCATGGCATATGGCGCACCATCAGAAGTTACACCGGCACATGACTGAACTGGAGATTTGCCATCGCAAGCAGGTGCAGCGTTAGCTACAACTGGAATCGAAACAATGATGCCTACTGCAAGTGATGTAGCACTTAGTAGGGCAAGTAAACGTTGTTTTCTCATTAGTTAGGTAATCCTTTCGCTGGCATTGCTGGACGCTTATATGTTGACTTAACAACTGCGCCATTTCCTGAATCAGTTGTATACACGGTGTATACGCCACCTGCAGGCTTGAGATCTCCCGTTGGTGAGTACTTACCGAACCAGTAACCGTTGTATCCAACGTGGCTAGTGGTTGAGTAGTTCAATGGAACAAGTGCTGCGCTAGCAAAATTCTTGCCTGATTTTTCAATTGCGGCAATAAGTGATTTGCGAGTTGGATTTGAACCAGCAGCCTTAAGTGCTTGAGCAGTTACGAAAGCAGTGTTCATTCCCACCATGACGTTGTTATCAAAGATCTGGTCTGGATTTGCTTTCAAATAGATGTCCTGGAACAACTTGACGTATTCATCAGTTGTGTCAGTAGTTGCTGGAGCAAATGATGCTCCGACTGCGTTATAGAGCACTCCTGCTGGAACGCCTGCGGCCTTAATAGTGGTTGCATCTCCACCAACGGATCCAAGGATCCACTGTGGTGCAAATTTCATAACAGCTGCTGTTCCTAAGGCTGCAGCAGTTGCACTTGATACTCCGAAGAGAATCACAACTTCAGCACCACCAGCTTGCAGTTTTTGCATCCAGCCGGCAGCAGTTGTTCCACTCTGTGATCCAGATGCATATGCAACTTTGACATCAAAGTTAATTCCGGCCTGCTTGAAACCGGCAAGTGCGTCATCACCAAAGTCATCGTCCTGATAAATCAGACCTAACTTCTTACCGGCAAAGTTATCTTTAATGTACTCGGCCATGATCTTGGCTTCCATAATGTAGGAAGGAAGAATTGAGAAGGTAGTTGGGTACTTCTTCTTATCGGCAAATCCGCTGTATCCGGTATTAACAAACAGCGTTGGAATTCCTCGAGCGCCTGGATTAACAACTGCAGCAACGGCCTTGTTGTTGGCGGTTCCAAGTGGAGCCAAAAGTGCCATGACCTTATCTTTCAAGATAAGTTCATTAGTCTTTGCAACGGCCAATGTTGGAACGTACTGATCATCTTTGACTACTAGAGTCAGCTTACGACCATTGATGCCGCCATTAGCGTTGACGTAATCAAAATACGCCTTCACCGCTGCAGGAATCTTGTTGTAGCCTGGAGAAGCAGTTCCTGTCATTGGAAGAGTCATTCCGAGTTTGATCTCAGAAGAGCTCACTCCAACTTCTGCTGCTTGTGCCGGAATTGCAGTGACTGCAAGGCTGGCAACTGCGATAGTCGCGCAAACTGTAAACAGTTTCCGACGATTCATTGCTTTCATGTGTTTCCTTCCATCGAGGGTTGTGTAGAGCTTTAATTCTTTTCCTTTGCCGCTTTTCGTGCTTGACGTGTGCGATGTTGCTCAACTGGTCCACTTGGAACAAATAGAACAGTCAGAATCAACAACGTACTAACCATCAAGCCCGGCAAATTTGTAGTGAACCTTTCCGACACACCAATGCGCGTTGCCACGGCATCGGCGATTTCAGGGATCGCCACCAAAGTTACTGCGCCAATCATGACGCCTGAGAGGGTACTTACGCCAGAGAGAACCGCCCCCGTTAATAGGGAAAATGAGAGGCTGAGCGGGAAGGCACTGGGTGAAACTGTCCCAATTGTCATTGAAAGGAGCGCTCCCGCCAGTCCAGCCACGCCAGCACTGATGGTAAAGGCCAAGATCTTCGACCGGGAAACGCTGATCCCCGCCAGGGCTGCTGCAGTCTCATTGCTACGCCCAGCCCGCCAATTACGTCCATATCTGGATCGTAAAATATTAGCCACGAGCCAGATGGATATAAGCGCAGCTAAGCCAGCAATCCAAAAGAACCATTTGTATTGAGTAAAGCCTTCGCCCAACGATGGTGGTGGAAAACCTACATCAAAAAATACTCCTTGCTCTCCACCAAAGATTGGAAATTGATTTGCAAGTGATGGCAAGCCAATTGCTAAAGCAAGAGTTGTCCCCGCTAAATATGGTCCTGAAAGCCGCGCCGCGGCAGCGCCCAATAAAGCTCCTCCAAGTGCTGCAGCGAGAACTGCAATAACAAATGTTAGTACAACGGGGGCATGAAAATTATTTCGAGCAACCGCTGCGCTGTATGCCCCAATAGCAAGTAAGGCACCATGGCCTAAAGATACTTGGCCGGAATAACCAGTAAGTAAAATAATCGATGAGATTGCAACTACATACACGGCGATAGATGCACCTTGATACACACGCAGCTCATCAACTCGATTTCCTGCAAGAAAGAGGATAAAGCCAAAAATGATAAAGAAAGCTAAGTGATGTGAACTCTTAAACTTATGCACGTCGCGCCGCCTTTACTCCCATAATTCCTTGCGGTCGAACAAACAAAATAATCAGCAGAATAACAAATGGTGCGATAAAAAATAGCGAGCTGCTGATATACATAAGTACGAAGGAGATAACTAGTCCAAGTACAAGGCCGCCTACTACGGCTCCTACTAAACTCTCGAGTCCGCCAATTACTGCAGCAATAAAACCAGAGATTAAAAGAAGTGCAAACTCAATTGACTCTGGAGAAAAAGCCCCGTTGCCATTTACAGTTTGGAAAATTCCGGCCACTGCCCCAGCTGCCCCGGCAAGCGACCAGCCAAGTGTGCGAACAAAATCTACTTTGACTCCAGAGAGTCGTGCGATCTCAGGTGAGTACGCTGATGCCCGAAGTGACAAACCAATATTACTTTTTTGAAATAGCAGGGTCAGCAAAAGCATAAGCACCACAACCGTGCATAAAGTAAGCAGTTTAAGTGGGGAAAACGCTAAAGTCTTATCTCCGATGCTGTAACCAACGTTGGTGACTGGGCCTACCAAACGTACATCAGCACCTCCCCAGATGCTGCTAATGATTCCTTTGATGAGTCCAAGTAAACCTAATGTTGCAATTATTGGAGCAACTGCAGCTATTGGGCCGGTCGAACTTCTTTTAACTAACAAACGCATAAATACTAACTCAATGAGAGCAGCCACACCGGCTCCACCAACCATAGCAACTGGTAGTGCAATCCAAAATGAATTGAAATGCACTATCGCTTCATACCCAAAATATGTAGATAGGAGCGCCATTCCAGCTTGAGCAAAGTTAATAACACGGGTGCTACGCCATACCAGCACGATTGATATCGCCATGAGTGAATAGATTGATCCGGCAGTAATTCCTATAAGTAACGTATTAATTAGCTGAAACATAATCAGTACCCCAAGTAAGCCGCGCGCACTTGCGGATCGGCTATGAGTGATTGGGCAGTTCCAGCAACTGCGACTTTACCTAAATTTAAAACTACTCCCTGATCTGCAATCTTCAGGGCTCCCATAGCGTTTTGTTCGACAAGTACAACAGTTAAACCCATCGAGGTAGTCAAATCTCTGATTGTTTGAAAAATCTGTTCAATTACAAGTGGAGCAAGTCCTAATGAAGGTTCATCAAGTAACAACAACTGAGGTTTGGACATCAGCGCACGACCAATTGCTAACATCTGACGCTCACCACCCGACAAAGTATCTGCCCGTTGATTGAGTCTCTCACCTAGGCGCGGAAAAATATCTGTTACTGCCGCTTTACTCTCGGTAGCTTCTTTTTTATTCTTGCGCCAAATTGCGCCAAGTTCAAGATTTTCCACAACACTCAACTCCGGAATTACTGCCTTACCTTCAGATACGTGTGAAACTCCATGCCTGACAATTGTCTCTGGCTTTGAATGCAGAAGATTGTGTTCATTCCAGGTTGCTTGGCCATGTGTTGATTTATTCAGGCCAGAAAGTGTGCGCAATAGAGTTGTCTTGCCCGCACCATTGGCCCCAATGACCGCCGTCAATTGGCCTTTAGACACAGTAAAAGAGACATCACTAATGGCACAGATTGCCCCATGATGAATTGTTAGCTCCGTTACTGTCAGTGTCATCTACGCACTCGTTCCCAGATAAGCGGCTATAACAGCAGGATCACGCCGGACAGTTTCGGCATCGCCACTTGAAATTACTTCACCGAAATTGAGTACATATAACTTGCTACAAACGCTCATAACAACATCCATGTGATGCTCCACTAGAAGTACTGACATGTGAGCACTTAGATTACGAATTAAAAGATTCATCCAGTCAATATCTTGCGGACCTAACCCACCTGCAGGTTCATCCAGCATCAAAATTGAAGGTTCACAAACAAGTGCTCGGGCAAGTGCCACACGCTTGGTATCTGGATAAGAAAGTGTGTCTGCGCGACGATCTGCAAGTCCGCCAGCGTAGACACGTTCTAGCGCAATGCGCGCGCGTTCTCGAATTCGATTCTCATCTTTGCCGTTGCGGGCAAAGGCTGCAGAGATTAGTCCGGTTCGTGCTAATTGTTGCGCACCAATCATGACATTTTCAAGAACAGTTAAATCACCAAAGAGACCAACTCCTTGTAAGGTTCGTGCAATACCCAGGTCAACTAAGTTATCTGTGCGGGGAAATCCGCGCTCTTTTCCATTCAAGTAGAACTTTCCCTCATCTGGCCTAACGATTCCGCAGAGTGCGTTAAATAAAGTTGTCTTACCCGCACCATTAGGGCCGATCAAACCTACAACTTCATTTTGCCCAATTTCACAGTAGACATCATTGAGAGCCCGAAGACCGCCAAAGGAGACTGTTACTCCATCGACGCGCAGCGCTGCAGTATTAGTAGACATGAGGTGCGTAGATTCTAGGCACCCGCGGCCCAATCCGTGTGGTGATTTCATAGTTAATTGAGCCAGATGCGCGCGCCCAATCATCGGCCGTGTATTCACCATGAGTGCCATCTCCGAAAACAACTACCCAATCACCTGATTGAGCCGATGAGTCTGGACCTAAGTCAACGACAAACTGATCCATCGAGACGCGGCCGATTATCGCGGCTTTTTCACCCTCAAAAGCAACCCCAGCGCCTTGGGCACTGCGGGGAATTCCATCGGCATAGCCCATCGCCACTACACCTAGTTTGGTAGCTGATTGTGTAAAAGCTGTTGCTCCGTAACCAACTGGTGAATTAGCTGGTACTGATTTCACTAAGTGAAGCTTTGCGCGCAACTGCATGGCAGGCTTTAAACCTAAATCTTTGCTTGAGCCAAGCGTATTCGCATCAGGACTTAATCCATATAGTGCAATACCGGTACGTACTAAATCAAAAGCTGCACCGTGATTCATTAACGTTGCCGCTGAGTTTGATAAGTGTTTAATCGGTGGATTAATACCAACTGCAGCTAAGTCTGCAACTATCTCTTTATATCGATTCAACTGATCTATATTTTGTTTCTCGCTTGGCTCATCAGCTCGAGCAAAGTGTGAAAAAACTCCAGCAATTTCTATCTGAGATAAGTCTAAAGTTAAAAACTCTTGCCACTCATCTAGAAAACCACCTCGTGTCATGCCGGTGTCAACTTCTATATGAACTCGTGGCTTTACTTTTAATGATGAAATCTCATTGAAAGCCATTATCGAGGAGATGGCTACATCAATATCGTGGGTTACAGCAGATTTAAAATCTGATCCAGGTGAAACTAGCCACGCCAGAATTGGAATCTGAATTCCGCGTGTACGAAGCAAGATTGCTTCTTCCAGCAACGCCACACCTAACCAATCTGCGCCTGCACGTTCAGCGGCAAGTCCTACTTCGATTAAGCCATGACCATATGCATCAGCTTTAACTACTGCCAAAAGTTCCACAGCAGATTGAGATTTCAATAAAGCAATGTTTGCTGCGATTGCCGATACGTCGACTCGGGCTTCAGCGCGATGTTCCATTAGCTGCGCTCCACAATCACCATGGCGGAGGCGATACCTGCATCATGAGAAAGCGAGAGATGAACAGTTGCACCATCTACTAAATCAGCGATTTCTCCACGAAAAAGAAATGCCGGCTTACCGCTTTCTAAGTTAATAACTTCGGCATCATGCCAGTGCAAACCTCTACCTGCGTTGAGCGCCTTATAGAGCGCCTCTTTAGCGGCAAAGCGTGCGGCTAAGGAGTTGATTGGCTTTGTTTGTTCAGCCTCAGTAAAGAGTTTGGTCAACATGCCAGGAGTCCGTTCGATGGAGGATTTAAAGCGCTCGATATCAACCACATCGATTCCGATCCCATCAATCATAGTTTAAGCCTAGTGCAGTTGGCTCTTTGAAGGAACGTAGCGATCGACCGCAATGACGGCAACCAAAAGTGATGAACCAATAAATAGCCCACCTAACAGATCGGTAAACCAGTGCGTATGACGAATCAAAGAGACTAAGCAAATCGTTAAAGAGATTAGTACTACCCCTGCACTTGCTAAACGTCCTTGAAATCTATCAACGCGTGCATACCTATAAATCAAATATGCCAAAATACCCCACGATAAAACCGCGTTAGATGCATGACCACTTGGATAAGACATGCCACCAGCATGTAGTAAATCGAAGCCATCGCGAGGCTTGGTACGACCTAAAAAGAGTTTGAATACTCCAACCACGGCATTGAGGGCGAGTAGTGAAAGGAGCGCCAAATTTAATGGACGCCAAGTCTTAAATTTATAAGCGATGAATGCAGCTGCGAGCAGTAAAAATGTTGCAGTAACCCAACGAAGCCCTAGGTCATCAAGCCTGCGAAGTACAAAACCTGAAAAACCATCAAAGCGAGGTCTATGCGTCTGATTTATATTATTATCAAAATTAACTAATGGACCATAACTCATTACTTGCTGGGTAACTATGAGATAACCAACAAAGAGCACTGAGGACCACCGAAGTGCACGAAACATTTGAGCTCGACGCATTTATTCCACCGTAACTGATTTAGCTAAGTTTCTAGGTTGATCTACATCATTGCCACGTGCGACCGCCATTTCATATGCAAAGACCTGAAGCGGAACCGTTGCAAGCACTGGTTGAAAAAGCGCTGGTACTACTGGTATCCGAATGATGTGTTCAGCACCTTCAACTACTGCACCTTCTTCGGCGATCACAATTACCCGAGCCCCACGTGCCTTTACCTCTTGAATATTGCTCAGCATCTTTTCATCAAGGGCGTGCTCATGACCTGCGGGCAAGATCGCTATAACGGGAGTTCCTTGATCAATAAGGGCGATTGGGCCGTGCTTGAGCTCGCCTCCTGCAAAGCCTTCGGCATGAATATAAGCAAGCTCTTTTAATTTCAGCGCACCTTCAAGTGCAACGGGGTATCCAATATTCCTACCTAAAAATAGAACGATGTTGTTACTGGCAAAACTCCGTGTGAGTGCACGTAAAGGTTCAACAGTTTCTAGAATCTGTTCAATCTTTCCTGGAAGTTCTAATAGTTCACCATATAAGCCTTCAACTTCAGAATCTGTTAACGATCCATTGACTTGAGCCAAGTGCAGACCAATTAAGTAAACCGCAATCATTTGAGTGAGGAGTGCCTTGGTGGAAGCAACGGCGATTTCTGGACCAGCATGTGTGTACAAAACCGCATCGGATTCACGTGGAATGGTTGAGCTATTTGTATTACAAATTGCTAAAACTCGGGCACCTGCAGCCTTTGCATGCCGCACTGCCATCAACGTATCCATGGTCTCACCCGATTGCGAGATTGCAATGACAAGGGTCCCTACATCAATAATCGGATCGCGGTAACGGTATTCACTTGCAATCTCTACTTCAACTGGAATCTTGGCCCACTTTTCGATTGCATATTTAGCAACCATGCCCGCGTGATAAGCGGTTCCGCATGCAATTACAACAATCTTCTTGATCTCGCGAATCTCTTGCGGGCTCATATGTAACTCATCAAGCAGAATCTGCTTGTTATCGCTTAAGCGGCCAATCAACGTATCTGCAACTGCCTTTGGCTGCTCGTAAATCTCTTTGAGCATGAAGTGAGTAAAGCCGCCCTTTTGTGCAGCAGATGCATCCCATGAAATCTCATACTCTTTTGGTTTGATTTCTTTTCCTTCTAAATCCGTAATATGAACTGAGGTAGGAGTCATTGTGACTACTTCATCTTGGCCTAACTCAATAGCACGCTTGGTGTAGTCAATAAAGGCTGCAACATCTGATGCCATAAAGTTTTCGTTCACACCAAGGCCAACGACTAACGGGGAATTGCGCCGAACTCCAACAACAATATCGGGAGCATCGGCATGTATTGCAACTAAAGTAAACGAGCCACGTAAGGCTTTAACACCCTCACGCATTGCCGCAGAGAGATCTCCCTTATGTTCCTTACGAAGATCACTCAATAAGTGCGCAACAGATTCAGTATCGGTTTGTGATGAAAATTTGTGCCCGCGCGATTCAAGATTTGCTCGCAGCTCGGTGTAGTTTTCAATAATTCCATTATGGATAACGGCTAACTTGCCATCGTTATCTACGTGCGGATGAGCGTTGCGATCAGTAGGCCCACCGTGAGTAGCCCAGCGAGTGTGACCGATTCCAGAGTGAACGATGGGAAGCGAAGAATCTAAAGCGTTTTCTAAATTAGCGAGCTTGCCCGCCTTCTTTTCAATAAATAACGTGCCGGGAGTTCCGAGGGCAATACCTGCCGAGTCATAGCCACGGTATTCAAGACGGCGAAGACCTTCTATGAGAGGTGTGACTGCAGATTGCGGCCCGGTGTATCCCACAATTCCGCACATAAATGCTTACCCCAGTTCGGCTTTAACTACATCTGCAAGTGATCGGGCAACTTCTTCGGCAAGGTTATCACTGGCGGCTTCCACCATCACTCTTACAAGGGCCTCGGTACCAGATGCGCGCAATAAAACACGTCCGCTGTCCCCTAAACGCTCTTCTGCAGATTTAACGGCAGCGGTAATCACTGCAGATTCATTTAACTTAGCCTTATTAACATCTTTAACATTAATGAGTACCTGTGGAAAGCGCACCATTGTTGAAGCTAGCTCTTGCAGAGTTTTCCCGGTACGAACTACTTCTTGTAATAGCGCCAGCGCCGTAAGTATTCCATCACCCGTATTAGCTAAATCGCGCATAATAACGTGCCCAGATTGCTCTCCTCCCAATGAATAGTTGTTAGCAATCATGTTCTCTAGAACATAGCGATCACCAACAGGAGTCGTGACAACATCGATACCCGACTCTTTCATTGCGTGCATAAAGCCTAGGTTGCTCATCACCGTTCCAACAACCGTGTTGTTATTCAACTTGCCTCGAGCTTTAAAACCACGCGCCAAAATTGTTAAAATATGATCACCATCGATTTCATTGCCGGCGGCATCAATTGCTAAACATCTGTCGGCATCGCCATCATGTGCGATTCCAACATCGGCACCCTCTTTAAGTACTGCAGACCGCAGTTGGTGCAAATGTGTTGAGCCACAATCATCATTTATATTCCAACCATCAGGTTGATTAAAGATTGCAATCACTTCTGCACCTGCACGGCGATACGCCTCTGGTGCAACAACAGATGATGCCCCGTTGGCACAGTCAACAACAATTTTTAAACCTTTAAGTGGAGTTTCAACCGATGCAAGTACATGCTTTAAATACCGTTCAGTGGCAGTCTCATCATTGATAGCTCGGCCTACACCTCGACCAGTTGGACGCTTCCAATCCTCACCCATGCGCGCTTCAATGCGCGCTTCGATTGCATCATCTAGCTTTCCGCCACCACGAGCAAATAATTTGATTCCATTATCTGGCATTGGATTATGTGAAGCGCTAATCATCACGCCAAGATCGCACTTGGACTCTGCAACTAAATGTGCAATCGCAGGAGTTGGTAAAACTCCAACACGATAGACATTGATTCCAGCGCTAGTTAAACCTGCAACAACGGCAGCTTCTAGAAACTCACCTGATGCGCGTGAATCCTGACCAACGATTGCCGTTGGCTGATGATCTTTATTGGATGAGCTTTCAACCAAGATGTGGGCAGCAGCAACAGAGACATCTAATGCGATTTCTGCTGTGAGTTCGCTATTGGCTAAGCCGCGAATTCCATCGGTACCAAAGAGTGCCATTGGAACTCCCTCGTGTAAAAGTGAATTAGCGCTTGCTGTATTGAGAACGCTTACGTGCCTTCTTTAGGCCGTACTTCTTGCGCTCAATAACACGTGCATCACGTGATAAGAATCCAGCCTTTTTGAGTGCTGGACGGTTAGCTTCTTCATCAATTTGATTCAATGAACGTGCAACACCTAAACGAAGTGCACCAGCTTGACCAGAAACTCCACCACCATTGATGCGAGCAAAAACATCGTATTGGTTTTCAGCACCTACCGTGCGAAATGGCTCTGAAACTGATTGTTGGTGAACCTTGTTTGGGAAGTAATTCTCTAGAGTCTTACCGTTAACAACCCACTTGCCAGTACCTGGTACTAAGCGAACGCGTGCAACAGCCTCTTTACGACGACCTGTTCCGCCACCTGGAGCCTTGATAGCTGGGCGATTAGTTGCTGCAGCTGGAGTTGCTGAAGAGTATGAAGTAGGAACTTCGTTCTCGTCGAGATCTTCAAAAGTTGTGTTCTCTGACATTTTTATCCCTTACTTCACGATTTGTGAAACTTGATCGAATACATATGGTGTTGGTGCTTGTGCTGCATGTGGGTGGTTTGGACCCGCATAAACCTTGAGTTTTGAAGCAATGTCGCGACCTAAACGATTCTTAGGAATCATTCCCTTGATCGCTTTTTCTACAGCACGTGTTGGGAACTTCTCAAGAAGTTCACCGTAAACAGTTGACGTTAAACCGCCTGGAAAACCTGAGTGATGGTGCGCCCACTTTTGCTTTGTCTTGTTGCCTGACAACGCGATCTTCTCTGCGTTAATGACAATGACGAAATCGCCCATGTCCATGTGTGGTGCAAATGTTGTCTTGTGCTTTCCACGAAGTAGAGCGGCAGCATGCGTTGCAAGACGGCCCAAGACCACATCTTGCGCATCGATCACGTGCCACTGACGGACTGCATCACCGGCTTTTGGACTATATGTACGCACGCTCTTGCCTACCTTCTATTTCGAGTTTTTCTTCAAGCGCTCTTTGGAGCGCAGAGGAGTAAGGGTACCCGTGCTTGGGGCATGGGTCAAAATCGAGTAATTAATCCTCAAAAACAGGCTCAGGGCTCTCGAATACACGTCCATGGCTGCCAAAAACTAGGAATCGACTAAAGCCTCTGGTGAACCAACGATCATGAGTCACGGTTATGACCGTTCCCTCATATCTATCGAGGGCGGCTTCAAGACTTTGAGCACTCGCTAAATCTAAGTTATCGGTTGGTTCATCCAGCAAGAGCAACGTTGAGCCAGAGAGTTCGAGCAAGAGAACTTGAAAACGCGCCTGTTGTCCGCCAGATAATGAAGAGAACTTTTGCTCTGCTTGTTGATCTATCTCATACCTGCGCAACACGCTTTTTGCTGGACCTAGCTGCAGCGAATACGTCTGCCACAAGATTTCCAGCAGGCTTTGATTTTCGAATTCGGGGTGCGCGTGCGTCTGAGCAAAGTAGCCAATCTCAACTCGGGCACCAACTTTAAATACGCCAGAGTGTTTAACACTCTCATCCCCCGAAATTAATCGAAGAAAGTGCGACTTCCCGCTGCCATTCTTGCCGAGAACTGCAATGCGATCGCCAAAGAAGACTTCAAAGTTAAATGGTTCTGTGAGATTTTCAAGTGCTAAGTTTTCAAAGGTTAAGGCACGCAGACCAGTACGACCACCACGCAAACCAACTTGTACATCTTGTTCAATCGGTGGAGCTTCGGGAGCACCGACTTCTTGGAACTTCTTTAACCGAGTCTGCATAGCGTGATACTTATTTGCCATATCCGGGCTAATCGCAGCCTGTACTTGTAACGTGCGAACTAACTCTTTAAGTCGTTGGTGTTCTTGTTCCCAGCGCAACAAAATCTCAGCAAAGCGAGCGTTGCGTGCCTTGCGCGCCTCATGCCACGTTGAAAACTTCCCCCCATGAACCCACGTTGTATTTCCAGTCGAGCCTTGCTCAAGAGTGACAATCTTATTGGCAGTATTTTCTAATAATTCGCGATCGTGACTGATAAAGAGGACGGTCTTTTTAGTAGCGGTGATCACTTCTTCTAACCAACGCTTTGATGGAACATCTAAGTAGTTATCGGGCTCATCAAGTAGTAGTACTTCATCTGGACCTTCCAATAATGCAGTTAAAACTAATTTCTTTTGCTCTCCCCCAGATAATGTATTGACTTCGCGCTTTGCTACATCATCAAATGATTTACCTAGAGCTGCCGTACAACAGACATCCCATATAACTTCGTATTCATAACCGCCGGCATCTCCCCAGCCAATAATCGCTTGGGCATATGCCATCTGAGATTTCTCGGAGTCTTTTTCATTCATGTGCGCTTCGGCGCTTTCCACAAGTGTGGCAGCATCACGAATTCGCTTTGGTGCAACCGATAAAAGCATTTGATACACAGTGGTGTTATCTCGTACCGAGCCTATGAACTGACGCATGACTCCAAGGCCACCAGTAATTGAAACCTGTCCCGAATCTGGTTGTAAATCTCCACTAATCATGCGAAAGAGCGTTGTTTTACCTGAACCATTCGCACCGATCAAAGCAACTTTTGCACCATCACCAACGCGAAAACTGACATCGTTAAGTAGTACACGACCGTCAGAGAGTGAGTAATCAACGGCGCTGACATCAATATGGCCCATTAGTTGCTTCCAGGGTAATCAACGTGGCGAAGTGTTAATCCGCGGGCTTCAAAGACAAGTGAATCGGGTACGCGCTCTTTGTTAGCTAACATTGCCACAATCCAGTCCAAACTATTGCGGCCTTCGGCTACACATACGACAGCACCAACTAAGTTGCGCACCATTGAATAACAGAAGGCATCGGCTGCGATATCGGCGACCAAATAACCTTCTTCATCACGAATCCAGTTAAAACGCACCACGTTGCGCACTGTTGTTGCACCTTCACGGAACTTACAAAATGCAGCAAAGTCGTGGTTGCCTATAAGTAAAGCGCTAGCAGCGTTTAATATGTCAAGATCTAAAGCGCGATACCACGGTGCAACATCAAGGCGATGCAAAGGTGAAACGACTTGATTGGCATCTAAAATCTTGTAGGTATAACTGCGTTGAGTTGGGCTAAATCGAGCATGAAAAGCTTCGCTCATAACTGTAACGCGCAAGATTCGAATATCTTCATCCAGCATGCGATTTAACTTAAATGGAAGTTCTTTGAGATCGATTGAATCAGGCAGATCAACGTGAATCACTTGCCCGCTTGCATGGACTCCAGCATCTGTGCGTCCAGCAACAACAGTTTCAACTCTAGTCTGCGTGATTTTTGCCAGGGCGCTTTCTAGCTCTTCTTGAATCGTACGGCGATCTGGTTGCTTAGCCCAGCCCGAATAATTAGTGCCGTCGTAAGCTAAATCAATCCGTAAACGAAGAAACCCACTCTCTGGGTAGAGAGTGGGCTCCGACATAAGAATAAATTTCTAAGTTTTTAAAGCTTAGTTATCTTTCTCAGTTAAAACTTCGATTACTGCCATTGGAGCGTTATCGCCCTTGCGTGGCCCAATCTTTGTAATGCGTGTATAGCCACCGTTGCGCGCAGTAAAGCGTGGTCCGATAACTGTGAAAAGAGTATGTACAACACTCTTATTTGAAATTTGAGCCATGACCTGACGACGAGCTGGAAGATCACCCTTCTTAGCAAAAGTAATTAACTTCTCTGCTAATGGACGTAGGCGCTTAGCCTTTGCCTCGGTCGTTGTAATCTTGCCGTGCTCAAACAACTGCTCTGCAAGTGTGCGTAGGAGTAGTCGCTCATGTGATGGGCCTGAACCCAGACGAGGACCTTTAGTTGGTTTTGGCATTTTCTATTCTCCTAAGCCTGCTCTGCTTCGACGAACTCGTCGTCTAGCGCTGCGTTGTAATTTTGGTGCTGTGTTGGATCAAATCCGACAGGGCTATCTTTTAAGTTCATCCCCATAGAGACAAGCTTTGCCTTAACTTCATCGATTGATTTTGAACCAAAGTTGCGGATATCAAGCAGGTCAGCCTCTGAACGGTTAACGAGCTCGCCAACTGTGTGAATGCCTTCGCGCTTCAAGCAGTTGTATGAACGCACTGTCAGATCTAGATCTTCAATTGGAAGCGCCATATCTGCAGCAAGAGCAGCATCCATAACAGATGGCCCCATCTCGATACCTTCAGCATCAAGGTTGAGTTCGCGTGCGAGACCAAAGAGTTCAACCAATGTACGTCCAGCTGATGCAACTGCATCGCGTGGCTTCATTGATGACTTAGTCTCAACATCGACAACTAGACGATCGAAGTCTGTGCGCTGTTCAACGCGAGTTGCTTCAACCTTGTAAGTAACTTTCAAAACTGGTGAATAGATAGAGTCAACAGGAATGCGACCAATCTCTGCTCCGGCCTGCTTGTTCTGAACTGCGGTGACATAACCACGGCCACGCTCAACAGTAAGTTCGATCTCGAGAGATCCCTTACCGTTAAGTGTTGCTAAGTGAAGTGATGGGTTATGTACTTCAACGCCAGTTGGAACTGCAATGTCTGCACCAGTAACTGGACCGGCACCTGACTTGCGGATGTAGACGACGCTTGGCTCATCGTTATCTGAAGAGAGCACCAAATTCTTGATGTTCAAAACGATATCGGTGAGATCTTCCTTAACGCCTTCAAGAGTTGTGAACTCATGAAGTGCACCGGCTACGCGGATGCTTGTCACTGCTGCACCTGGAATAGATGAAAGCAATGTACGACGCATGCTGTTGCCTAGTGTGTATCCAAAGCCTGGCTCTAGCGGCTCAATGATGAACCGTGAGCGTGACTCTGAAATTACTTCTTCACTGAGGGTGGGACGTTGTGCAATTAGCACTGCTGCTCCTCTTCATTCGGGGAAATCCACTATTTGATTTCCACATTTTTACTGCTTGTACTGCGTGCATGCCGCTAGCTTGGAAGCTAGAGGCTTTCAAAATTACTTAGAGTAAAGCTCGACGATTAACTGCTCTTGAACTTGGGTATCGATAACTGCGCGAGCTGGGATGCCGTGAACGATGATGCGCATCTGCGAACCAACGACCTCCATCCAAGCCGGTACAGCTTTCTCACCGAGTTCAGCGCTAGCCACGATAAATGGTGTTAGATCCAATGACTTTGGAAGTACATCGATGATGTCCATTGGAGTCACACGGAATGAAGGAATGTTTACCTTCTTACCATTTACCAAGAAGTGACCGTGACGTACTAACTGACGTGCCATGTCGCGTGACTTAGCAAAGCCTGCGCGGAAGACAACATTGTCAAGACGTGTTTCAAGAATGACAAGAAGGTTTTCACCAGTCTTGCCCTGCTTGCGGTTAGCTTCTTCGTAATAACCACGGAACTGCTTTTCGAGAACCCCATAAATACGTGCGCACTTCTGCTTTTCACGCATCTGTAATAGGTACTCAGACTCTTTTGCACGGCCACGGCCATGCTGTCCTGGTGGATATGGACGTGATTCGATTGGACACTTAGGTCCATCGCACTTGGTGCCCTTAAGGAAGAGCTTTACTTTTTCGCGACGGCAACGCTTGCAGTCTGCTCCGGTATAACGAGCCATTTATTCTCTTCCTTCCTTAAACTCGACGAGGCTTGCATGGACGGCAACCATTGTGTGGAGCAGGTGTTACATCAGAGATGGCACCAACTTCCAAACCAGCTGCTTGCAATGAACGGATTGCAGTTTCGCGACCAGAGCCTGGGCCCTTTACGAAAACATCTACTTTCTTCAAGCCATGCTCCTGTGCCCGGCGCGCTGCGGCTTCTGCTGCAAGCTGCGCGGCGAATGGAGTTGACTTACGTGAGCCCTTGAAACCAACTTGGCCAGATGATGACCACGAGATAACAGCGCCTGATGGATCAGTGATAGAGATGATGGTGTTGTTGAAAGTGCTCTTGATGAACGCCTTACCAACTGCAACATTCTTCTTCTCTTTTTTACGTGTCTTGACTTTGCCCTTTGTTGCGGCAGTCTTTGATTTAGGAGCGGCCATTACTTAGTCACCTTCTTCTTACCTGCAATTGCCTTACGAGGACCCTTACGTGTACGCGCATTTGTATGTGTGCGCTGACCACGAACAGGAAGTCCCTTGCGGTGACGAATTCCCTGGTAGCTCTGGATTTCAACTTTGCGACGGATGTCGCCAGAAATTTCACGACGAAGATCACCTTCGATTTTGAAGTTTGCTTCAATGTATTCACGCAGCTTTGCAAGATCAGACTCTTGCAAATCCTTAACGCGAATATCTGGGCTAATGCCAGTTTCTGCTAATGTTTTTTGAGAACGGGTTAGACCCATTCCAAAAATGTAAGTGAGTGCGACTTCCAAGCGCTTTTCGCGCGGAAGATCGACACCGACGAGACGTGCCATGTATCTACCTATCTATATCTGGAGGTCCTCCGCTGCACTGTTCTCTGGCCTACCAGTCCAAAGGTCTCTTAGTTTCCTAAAAGTCGTACAACGAGTTTATTTAGTGCTTATTTATCCTTGACGTTGCTTATGACGAAGGTTTTCGCAAATGACCATGACGCGACCCTTGCGGCGAATGACTTTGCACTTATCGCAAATCTTCTTAACGCTTGGATTAACCTTCATGTCTTTGTGCTCCTTCGTTACTTATAACGATAAATAATTCGACCTTTTGTAAGGTCATACGGACTCATTTCCACGATCACACGGTC
>Ga0214919_10001878_pt1 | contig 33724 bp, 38 predicted proteins | sample LL1503_MetaG_FD_177994 | JGI IMG/M metagenome (GOLD analysis project Ga0214919, IMG submission 177994) | Freshwater microbial communities from Lake Lanier, Atlanta, Georgia, United States - LL-1503 | ecosystem: Environmental > Aquatic > Freshwater > Lake | place: USA: Georgia | collected...
CGCCAAAATTGTCTAGTCTTTCTTCAACCTCGCCAAGTTCGGCGGCACAGCGGGTATGAATTGAATCAAGCGCCCTTTGCTCGCCGTAAGATAGGTCTTCGTTCAAAAGGATTTTACGCGCCATATCTTTAGCGGTCTTGAGGTTCGCAATGCGAGCCTTCATTTGAGACTGGGTTGAGGCTTTACGGGGAAGGTCACCAACAAAATTGATAATTTGTTCTATATCGCTCAATGTTTTTTCGGTTTTGAATTCCATTGCTTCTCTTGGAACATCAATAATTTTGCCGCCTACGCGAATCTTGGAGAGGTTCTCTCCCCACATGTCTCTATATGTATCAAGAATTTCTACCTCTTGACCACGTAAAAATGCTTTTTTCTTTTTGTTTTTAGCAAAACGATCCACGAATTCGTCGGGATCATTTTCCGCAAGGCTTCTGTTATCTCGCATTTGTTTTGCGGCATTTGCGCGAGAAATCATGTCACGAACCTTTTCGGCAAGACCGGGGAAGCGGCTATCAAGTTCTTCAATGCTGTCAACAGGAGCGTCTAGCGCTTCTTCTGCTGCTAGTAATACGGCATCTTCAACAGGTATTTCTTGTGTATTGACTACTTGATCAATCATATCTTTGATAGCGTCTAGAAGTCCCATCTCGTCGTTAGCCTTTTTGGCCATTGTCAATCCCGGAGGCGGTGCGTTTGGTGGAACCATACTGTTGAGAGTGTCCATCTCTGGCGTTTGCATCATCTGCTCTTGGCTGACTTCGTTTTCCATTTCTGGCGCTGGCTCCATTTGAATTTCATTATGAGTTGGGTTCTCTATGAACTGTTGTGCGATTTCATATGCTTCTTGCTCTTCTCTGCCATTGTCGATAGACATAACAATACGGGCAAGGGCATCAAGTGATAATGGTTCTGCTGCAACTTCTTGCATTTCTTCAAGAACCTTAAAAATATTATGTTTAGCGTCTTCTTGCTCGTTTGAAAGAAGTGCGTTTGGATCAGACAGTTCGTCAGCATAAGAAACGACGCGCCAATTAGAAAATTTATTTAACATCTATCACTTAAACCGTAGGGTTGGACATATTTTATGTACTATTTGAATTTTCTTTTATGACGATGACCCATCGATCTTGATGGGGACTGCTGAGATCTTGTATTATTCTTATAATAGGATTCAAAATCGCGTTCTCTACCCATGCCGTAGCCTCCCTGAGCACCAAATTGCAGGCGTGAATGTAGACCGACAATGTCCGCCGCACTACCTCCCAATAGGGATGAGGTTACTTCGGCTATACAATCTGCAATATCCTTAGTTTGCACAGGGCCAATATCCTGTTTATCAACTCTACCATTTTTAATTTGAAGGAACTTTAACTCAAGTTTGGAGTAATCAGAATCCGGACAATCTTCGGGAATATGAACAAGATTAAGATTCAAAGCCGTTTTGAATGCCTCATATTTGTTCATATTTACTTTTGCAGTCGCTGTCTTTTCAATAATTCTACAATTAATATTTCTTTTTTGAAGTTGGCTGCGAAGCGCTTGTATAAGCACATTTGAATAATATTGATCGAAACTGAATTCCGTCGGTCTAAATACGTCTATCCAGTTTGTAAGTTCTTCAATAATGACTTCGTACTGGATGGTTTTGCCCGGAAAGGTTTTTGGATCCCATCTTTTCACGACATCAAAAACTACATGTTGAGACTCTTTGCCGTTTTCATCTAAAAATTTCTCCAGATGACCCATCGCAAATCCGAATCCAGCGGTTGTAGACGAAGGATCGCAATGCCCATAATAATTATTTAGATATGTGCCGCTCGTTCTCATTTTGATTTCGCGTGATTTGTATTGGGTTACAAACGCTCTATCTACGTTTTCAGGAGTTAGATAAGAATCAATAACCTCTGCCCATTGTCCGCGTCTTTCAACCTTAAATTTGTCAGGGTTGGATTCTTCAGAAAATCTTGCTTCTCGGCATTTATCTATATCGTCGCTGTTTTTAATTTTAGAAGTGTCAAGATCCGGCGAAACCATAATTGCACTTTTAAATCTGCGTTGGGGATCGCTTTCGTAATCCTTGTAAAGTTCCCACGAAGGAAATTGAAAACTAAAGAGGGCTGGAAATTTTGGACGGTCTCCGTCCATCTCCATGCTCTGTTCCCATCTATCGTAGAATTTGCCGATTTTTGTATAGGGCGAAGAATTGAGAAACATCAACCCATCTTTGCCAAACTGTGCAAGAGAAGGTTCTGCGGCGGAGTAGCAGGCTTCGGCGGACGAAGAGTTTCCTTCAATAGAAGTCATGAACGCCATTTCGTCAAAAACAACTGCCATTGTTGCCGAACCGCGAATAGAGTCCGCATTTGCAGATTTTGGAACTCCACGCAATTTTGCGAAATCTCTACCGACTTTAATTCCTTTTGCTTTCATTGCGGTGATATATTGCTCATCGGCAGATGTCTTAATTGTGAATGTTTCTTCTTGAACTTTTCCGATGTGATCAGACAATGCTCCGCATCGGGTGATAACCGAAACAAGGTCGGCATATTGATAAGATTTTGCCTGATCCAGCGCTGTTGCCAAACACATAAAGTAGATCTCTTTGTCAGGATCGATATTGTAATAAGAGCCGGGATCACCCAGCCTCCATGTGTCATACATTTTCTTGCCGACAGCAAGAGATGTGATGTAGCCCTTGGACGAACGGCGACCGCCGACCAATTGAATCTCTGGGAAATGCTTATATCCGTTTTCCCGCAGCCAACTAACCCGTTCTCGGATACCGGGTGATATGCGAGCCTCTCCCGTCGTCAACCACTCATCAAGAATATCCTCCTCCCATCCCTCAAGTTCTTCCAAAAACATCGTTTTAAGAAGAACACGTTGACGCGGAAAGAGCGGTTTATTACAAAATTCGTTGCTCTCTGCAAATTCGACAATACCAATTTTTCTGGTATCAAAAGATCTAATTATTTGATCGGCAAGAATAGACACTAGCCTTCATATTTTTCTTTTTCGCCTCTAAATTTTTCGCCGCGACTATTACCGCCAAGAACTTCCCAGCGCTTGCGTTCATGATCATATTCTTGTTTAGCCTGCTCTGTGGTTTCAATTCGACCAAGAATCTCAATGCAGGGAGGTTGATGAAAAAGCACAGGTGCGAGATCAACATGCACCTTTAAACCGATGGCTTGGAAACGATCTTCGGCTCTCTTTGCCATCTCAGAAAGATTCATATGCGTATTAGTTTTTTTTGAAAAATCATCAACAAGTTCTTTTGCAATCTTGCCTACCTTCATGATTTCGTAATCGTAAAGATCAGTAATATCCATTACTCTTCGTCCTCTTCAATTTTATCGACATCCTCAACGTCTGGCAGAGTAAGATCTTCATATGTCGGAAGCGTTTGAATTACGTCCGGCATCTCTATTGCGTAGGAATCGATTATTTTTTGCTCTATAGTTAGATTACTTTTAAAGTCTCCCAAAATTCTGTCATACAAATCTTTAGGAACGTTTTTTTGTACTGCCTGTGTAAACGCATTAAAATCCCGAATCATTTCATCGACTTGATTTAGCGTTGTATCTTTTTCCATTTTTTCCAGCAAAGAAATCATTTGAACAACATCTCTGGGTTCTGGAGTTACGGTTCCATCGACAATAGACTGAAAGGATTTCATCATTGCAATTTCCATATAGCCTTTGCGAGTGAGCAAGAACCGTTTGCTGTTGTCTACGTCTTCGCCGATCTGCCTAGCCTTCTCCTCAATGACTTGACGAATTGCTGCATGTTCTACGCTAAGATGGCGTTTTTTATGATTTGAAAGAGATCGACGCTCAACTCCATCTTCTTCAAATTGACGCGCAATTTCTGAGAACGGTACGCCCATTACCAACAATTGATCTATTGTTCTACGATATTTAGATTTGCATATAGAACAGCGTGGCTCAACAATTTCCATGCTGGGAAGCGCCGGAAGATTTCCGCCACCTGCTCCACCACTATTGCTATTATTGCTATTTCTATTAAATTTACCCATTATCTGTAATAACTAGCGCCATTTTTCTTTCTTTGTTCCGGCGAATTTATCTTTCTTCCTTGTGGATGCGCCCTCCAATAAATTCCAGAAACTATACTTGGATCAGGTACGCCATTTTGATTGTATATCTCTCGCCTGCGACGAGAATATAAATGTTCCTCAAGAAGGACAGGACAATCCCAAGTCGTGGGAGGGCCATAAGGATTTCCCGTTTTGGGGTCGATTGACTTTGCATGTGCGCGAAGAATTTGATCAGCCATTTCTTCTAGTTCCAATTTGGAATAGGTTTGATCTGACTCAATTACGATGTCTTCTTCGCCGTTTTCTTCTAATCCCACAATTATCCTCTTCTGATTCATTGAAATACTCCTCTGCAAATTGCGCAAATCCAGACTCTACATATTGACCCACAGATACGGTAGTAATTCCCATAATTTCGGCAACATCTTTTTGTCGCATGTCAAGCATCACGTTATAGTGAATTGCTTCTCTTTTTCTTGGAGAGAGTCTTTCAAATCCCTCTTTTAAATCAAGAAAACATATCTCCATTCCTTCCGGACCCCTGACAACGCTCCTACCGGTCTGAGAAAATAATTCCCCAAACTCGTAATAATGACGCATTGCCTCTCTTAGGAATCTGTGCTTTTTGTACTCCACACTGTCCCCTTCGCCATCCACGCAAGAGCGACTGCAATTGCATCCGTCTCGTCTGGTGCAATTTCTTTGCGACGAGGTTCAAGTTGCGGGAACGACTCAATGACTACATTTTTAATCTGTGTCTTGGTCGCTCTCATGCTTCCGCAAAGAGTTCTCTTAATCGTAGTTGCTCCTATTTCTTTATATTCTATTTTGTTTTGAATACAAAGAACCTGAGAGGTTGTAGCAACAGCAAATGCGAGGACACGCTGTCCAATATTTCCAATAGTGTTGGAAATCGGAAGGTATTCAAAAACAATTAAATCTGGTTTATATTCGTTTAACAGCGATTCAAATTCTGGGATGAAAAAGAATATAAGTCGGTTTTTAAATGTCGTATATGTTTCATCGTCTCCACGAGTTAGACCCGTTACCCCAGATGAAACGTATGATGGCTCATAGACCATCTCTTCATTTATATCAAAATCTATGACAGCCCAACCGAGTCTTTTCGCTCCGGGATCTATAGATAATATTCTAGTATAAAATGACATTGCAATCTTCACACTCACATTCCGGCGGTATGCCAGTTTTAATGGCATCAGCCACTAAAGACCATTTGTAATAAATGGGTTCTAGTAGCGCATCATCTCTTTCAATAACGAATTCTTGAAAATTATGAGGCGCGTCTTTTTGTATTCCAATGATTATAGCAGATTCTACCCTATTGTCCCAAGCCATGTAACAACTAACTTGCATACGCCACTTTTCAATAAGCGCCTGAGGAGGTTTTGCAAAATGAAAACCATTCATGGTTTTAAAATCAATTAGATAAGAACCCCTGCCCGGAACCTCGCATCTGGCAATATCCGCAAAACCTCTAGCCCACCATTTTTGGTCTTGAAACCTTAGTTCTTTTTCAATATCGCTTTTTTCGCAATAGCCAAGACCTTCGCAAATGATCTGCTGAAGCATCTCATGCCAAAAGTGACCGACAAAAAACGCTTTATGGTTGCTACCAGTTAGCGGCTGCCTTTCAACGATTCCGGTGAACTTTGCGTAGAGCGCACGAGCGCAAGGAGAACAATCGCCAGAAGGATGGAAGGCATCGTCAGGCTCCTTATGGGTTCGGATATCAATGTTGAATTTTGGCGGAAATTCGGCTTTGTCCATATATCGATTGATATGCGGAGCAAGTATTTCTTTTTTTGCCAAATTCTTAATAAAGCCTGTCAATGTACAACCAATCTTTTAGAAAATTTGCAATTATATCTATATTCCCATTTGCATCTGCAAGAGGAGAATCCGGATTATGTATTCTTAGAGCCATCACCGGGATTCTATCAGACGCATATGCTTCGTCTCTAATTTTTTCTAGATCAGAAAGTTTGATAGATATGCTTTTTGCCGGTTTGTCAAATTCGCCCGTAGTTTTGCATTCTATTAAAAAAACATCATTTTTAACATCGCCATCTTCTTTGTCCGAGGCTCCTGATGAAGGAGAACGACGACCAGCGACTTTTTTCGCAATAAAATCTTCTTGCTCAACTGAACGAAATTTATTTGTCCCTCTTATCGCCACGAAGAGCCTCCAATACGTCCTGTCTAATTTTTTCCCGTTTATCAGGGTTTTCCGTTAGGAATTTGGCAAGTTCTTTTTTGCCAAGATACTTTTCCTCTTCGTAGTAATAATATGGACCGGACTGACCAATTACATTCGTTCTTTTTGCTGTCGCAATAATGTCTTCAAGCCAATCAACACCAAAGGGATGGTCTTCAACTTCTGCGCTATAAAACATGTAGCGAGCGGTTTTGCGAGATCCCTCTGAAAGTTTATTGCGAATGATGGTCGCATTAACTTCATGACCGATTTGAACATCATCGCCATTAATCTTGGTCGTAACTGTTTCAGAACTTCTCTTCAATTGAACAATAACTGTCTCGGCATGTTCAAGTGCGTGACCACCGGGTTGCTCTACAACGCCGGGAATTCGGGAATTCATCTTGTCACGAACCTGATTGAGCATGAGAACCCAAACGTCATTTGTATAGACAGAATTCATAATGGAACGAACGCCATGTGTAATAAGCGCTGCGTTGCCGCCGACTCTTGCCTTGCCGCCCTCTTCGTTTTCGCTAGCAGAACTCATAGCGCCAATAGAATCGAAAACAACGGCATCAATAACTCCGGAATTTACAAAAATCTTTAATTGATCCAACGCTTCTTCTGCGTTCTTCGGACGAGCAACGATTAGATTGCCTGTATCAACGCCATGTCTTTCCGCCCAGTCAGGATCCCAATTAGGTTCCACGGCGACCCATGCGCAATTCATACCAATTTTCTGAGCGCTGGCAATTGCGAGCAGTCCGATAACAGATTTTCCGATATCGCGAGGACCGAATACGCCGCAGATATGACGAGTAGGCCAACCACCCGTGCCTAGAGCGTGATCCAAGGCAAGTATCCCCGTAGGGATTATGCGGGACGGATAGCGTTCAGACCCAAGAGCAACAGAATTCCCGAATTTCTTTTTGAAATCCAAAAATTGCTTCTGTATTTCTTTATTCACTTCGCCACTCGGTTCTGTGGAACCGGCTGGTTCATTATTGGAGTTTTTCTCCTCTGACAAGATTCAGTCCTCGTTCTGTTACTTTACAGGTAAATATACCAACATTGTTTGGTTTTAGCAACCACTTTTTGTAATCTCCCCAAAGATCCTGAGAATTCCAATCGGAGGCAGAAAATACAACAAATTCGTTTTGCCGACCATCCCATTCGACCTTAACTATTCCCATGTTGGATCCACGTTTGGTCTTTACCTCTTTAACCTCTCTGATTACACCGGGAATATCAATGTACAAACCCTGTAAACCATCAAAAGATTCTGGGACGACCAAAGAATTTAACCTCTCTCTGTGGGTCTCAACCGTTTCTGCACTCATATCGGTGATGCAGAATCCAAGAAGTTCTTGTTCTGCTTCTGCGATATCTCCCCTTGAGACCTCGCGGGCTTCTATATTGTCGAAAGCGCCAACATTTACAAGAGTGTCAATGACATTAGATCGAAGGATTTGTCTTGGGGACTTTCCCTTCTTGTGCCCCTCCCATTCTTTCTGAGCCGCTGCGTGTTTGTCCGAGAACTCTTTTGAAGATGCGTAGGGCCGATTATCAACGATCCATCTAGCCGCATCTTCGCCAACCCATTTGATGTTTTTAAGACCAAACCATATCTGCGTATCCTTACTGCAAATTTCGACCTCAGACATATTTACGTCTGGAAGATTGATTTTGATTCCCATGAGCGAGGCTTCCTGAATGTACGGACCTACATCTACAGGATTAGTTTGAATAGAAGACATAACAAATTCAACAGGGTGTTTCCACTTGGCGTACATTGTACGAGCCAAGATGATAGCGTAGGCGACGGCATGAGACTTATTGAAAGAGTATTTGGAAAAGTCAATAATCAGATTCCAGATTCGCTCCGCCATTTTTTCTTCCATGTGCTTGGTGGCATGCTCAATATATCTTGGATACTCGTTCTCCATTTCAACAACCATTTTTTTACCAAGCAATTTGCGGATGTGGTCAGCCTGCTTGAGGTCGTAACCAATTGACCGAAAGTAAGAGATGACCTGCTCTTGGTAGAGAAAATCTCCGTACGTTTCCTTAAGAATTTCTTCAAGAATCGGATGCAGATACTTGACCTCTTCAATCCCGGCGCGGCGGTCAATAAAGCGTTCAACCACACCAGAACGAAGCGGACCCGGCCTATTTAAGGCAACAATTGCAGCAAGATCAAGAATTGACCGGGGGCGGATCCTCTTCCCAATTTTTTTAGCATTGCCGTCTTCAATTTGGAAAAGACCTAGCGTCCAGCCTTTATCAATTAGCATCCAAAAGTCTTCTGAAAGTTCTTCCCATTCAATATCTTGATAACGCCAATTACCGCCGACACTCTTATTAACCATTTTCAGAGTATCAAGATTTCTAAGGCCTAGACGGTCAAATTTTGGAAACCCACATTCTTCCACCTCTCGCATTTCCACCTGTGTTGCAAGAATTCGACTACCTTTCGCTCCGTCATCGTCTTTTAAGGCGCGGTACATGGTCGGCAATTCCTCTCTGATATCTACATCAGAGATGACAATTGCCGAAGCGTGGATTCCGTAATTAGAAATCCTACCGCCGATGATCTTTGCGCAATCAAAGAGTTCTGGATATTTTTCCATGAAGGGAGCGAGTTTTTTGGCAGCATCTTCGTCTTCCAGCACAGCGATTTTAATTCCTTCACCAGACTCCCATCCAATCTGGTCGGCAGACATAATATTGATGTCTGGTACAGAATCAATAATTTTCTTAATTGCCTCTGCGTCCTTATACGCAATCCCAAGAACTTTTGCAACGCGATCAATCGTTGCCTTGGGCTTCATTCGGATGTGGTTTCCTATTGGGATAACGTGATTGACGCCGTACCGGGATTTGAGATACTCATCCAACTCGTGGCGGCGGCTTGGCTCAAAATCAATATCAATATCAGGAAGACCGCTATCACGACCAGCGTTATAGAATCTCTCAAAATAAAGATCGTATTTAATGGGGTCTACGTCTGTAATTCCCAACGCATAGGCGAGGAGACATCCTCCTGCACTTCCACGACCCGGACCTCTTTCAATTTCACTATCGTCAGCCCATTTACAGAAATCCGCAGTGATAAGGAAATAGTCTGTTAGGCCAGCGTTAACGATTGTTTCAATCTCATATATCGCCCGGTCTTCAATCTCTTTGGTGACTTCCTCGTACCGACGCTCTAAACCTTCTTCAACAAGGCGAATCAGCATTGTCGCGTTGTTCTTGTCCTTAGAGGCTTCTTTAGGAACAAAAACCGGTAGATGCATGCGCGGTTCAGAGAGTTTTGCATCTTTACATCTATCTAGAATTATGTCTGAATTATTTATTGCCTCATCGACAACACTTTGACTGAGATATGACAATTTGGATCTAACATCAACCTCATCCATGATGTAAAGAGCAAGAGGATGCGACATCCTATTCTCATCATCAATCTTCTTGCCCATCTGCATGCAAAGCATGACTTCATGATAAGGATAATGATCCTTGCAAGAATAATGAGCATCGTTTGCATAAACCATTGGGATGCCATGCTCTCGCGCTACCGAAACAAGTTCTGAGTTGAGATCCATCTGAAATTTCTCGGGGTAAGTATGAATTTCCAAAAAGAAATCATCGCCAAATATTTCTAAGAACTTGTATACCGCTTCTCGGTTGCCACCGTTTCGTATACCTTGACAAACAATACTTGAAGCGCATGCGGATGTCGCAATGATGCCCTCCTTGTACTTTTCAAGAAGTTCCCAATCCATTCGCGGGACATAATAAAAGCCCGTTCGATTAGCCTCGTCAGAAATGCGCATGATGTTACGCACACCTTCTTCATTCTTTGCCAAAAGAATGAGGTGCGCCTGATCACGCTGCTTCTTTTTTCTATCGGGAGTTATCTTCCGATGTACGCTGGCTTGATATGCTTCTATGCCGAATCCGGGGATAAGATCGTTCCGGCGCATCTCTTTCATAAAAGGACGCCAACCAGCAATTACAGCATGATCTGTCAGGAACGCGCCACGACTACCAATCTCCTGCGCGCGCGAGGCGATTTCTTTTACGGTAGAGAAACCGTCTAGGGCGGAGAACTCGCTGTGATTATGAACGGGTATCAATGCCCCTCCATCTTAGCAGGAAAGAGAAAAGAATTGGGGCGGGAGCCATAGTGGCCGTCGCTGTCGTGGCGACGTCGCGAAGTTCGACGGCATCATCGACACGGGCATGGCTCCCGCCCCAAATTGCTGGACTATTCAGACATCTGCTGCTTGAGGGCGGCGAAGCGCGTGTTGCGCGGTGCCTCCTCATCAGTCCACGGCGGGGCCTTCTCTGCATCCTTGTCGGAAACAGGAGCGGTGGCCTCCGTCTTTCCGCCGTAGCGGGAGACCTGATAGTGATCCGGAAGAGGATCGATCAACGAACGCAAACGATTTTCATCGCCGAGACCGGTAAGATACTCTTCGATATCGACAAAATTCTCAGAGAATCCCGAGAGATCGATGGCGGAATTTTCGGTCTTAATGAAATCGTAGCGGGTCGAAATCTTTTCACCGCGACGAGTCACCGAGAAGACACAGTCTTCAATTGCCATTCCTGTATCGTCCGCAAACGTGGTAAGCCAGCGAAAGAAATTGGACGGAGTCTGGATAATAAGACCAATGTCCGGAACCGTTTCATCACGGCGCTGGGTGGTGCCAACCTCAAAACCAGAAATTTTGCCCGCCGTGCGGACGGGTTGCAAAACAGCAACAAGGGCAATCGACTTCAGGCGAGGCTGAACCTCAAAGCGATCCCAAATCGGATCATAACCGTCCTCGCCGTCAAAGGCGGGATCCTTGCGCGACACAAAATCATTGTAGATAGAGGAGCCGTTATCACGCTCGCCAGTAATGATGAACTGGTGCATGAGCACGGTAGGAACCTCCTCCAGTGGCGTAATGAACTGGATGTACTTTTTCTCGTCGGTCTCCCAGTTAATGAAGTTTGGGCGCGGTGCTCCGTTTTCACGCTTCTGACCGGCTTGTGCGATTACCTGCGCACCCTTGCGAAAATTAGGCATTGTCATCTTCTCCTTGTTTTTCCATTTCTCCGTAGAGATCTTCTTTTTCTTCGTCAGTCATTTCACTGACGTTCTTGTTGGCGCTCTTAATAATACCTGTTACGTCTTTTATTTTTTCACTCTTCTGGTATTTTTTAAATCCCATCTCTGTTTCCTTTTGTTGCCCACCAAGGGCTTGCCTGATTGATTCTATAGGAAACTTCATCCGGTGTCAAGTCATTGAGATCCCCCTTGTCCTGATCGGGAGGGTCAACAACAAAAAGCGGGACGGTGTTCTTTAACTGGTTGACAACTTTTTTTGTCGCATTCCTACCCGCCTCATCATTATCAAACGACAAAATAATTTTATTCCCAACAGAACAAATGTTCTTAATTAGTCGGATTTGTTCTTGTTGAACGCTTGCTCCAAATGTAGCAATTGCAGAATATCCCAAGGTCGCCAGATAGGCAACCGTTATCGCGCTCTCAACTACAACAATATCGTGGTCGTCTTCCACATTGTCATAATTGTATAGAGTAGATTTTTTTGGAAAGTCTTTTGTGTTTGTATATTTAGGAATATTACTTGGAGCGTTTATCCATCTTTCTTGATAGCCTACAAGTTTTTTTCTAAAGATGTGCGGAATTATTACGGCTGGTCCGACATACGAACCACGCTGATGCTGCGAGTCATAACCTAATAGTAATAACGAAGATACCTCTAAAGAAATTCCCCTATTTAGAAAGAAATCTGTTTCTTCTAAATTTTCCACCCAAGGATTAATCAAATTTTTACTAAAAACAGGTATTGCAGGCTCTTTGATCTCCATCTTCTGACTGTTGATAAGTTTTTCAATTCTCTCCGCGAGAGCGGATCCACTATTGGTCTGAAGAGATAGAGAGTAAGTTCTGCAGAAGGCTACTGCATCTTCAAAAGAACAACTCTTAACATCGGAAACTAGGTTAATTAAAGTTCCGCCACGACCACATGCAAAACAGTTAAAAAGTTTTTTGTTTCTGTTTATAGAAAAACTTGGATTCCGGTCATTGCCTGAATGGGTTGACAGGGGGCATCTCGCAATGTCTTCCTCGCCGTTTCGTGTTACGACATCTATGCCAAGAGCCGACTCAAGTTGATCAATGTCGATGCTCTGAGACATGACCGCGTAATTCATTAGGTGAGTCCGGTGATCCGGAAGTTGCTGTTCTGCGTAAGTTCAACCTTCATTTCCCAAGATGCAGTCTCATACGCTCGGGCCTCAATAATTCCCAATTCAACCACTTGAGATACACGCATATCCTTTGTCTGGTGCAAACCGAGGATAGCGTCAGCCGTTTGACCAATAGAATCAGAGAGACCGATTTTAGAAAGGTCTGCCATTTCGGAAAGTTTGGCTGCCTCTCTATTGAACTGGGCGGCTACATAAAAAGGAAATGCACCGCAAGCATCTTTTAGATCTTCGTTGATATATTCAATTTCTCTAAAGCGCTGGTCGGCTGACACGTTCTTTGTTGATTCAAGAAATTTCAATTGATCAACATAAACAATATCCGCGCCGTGTTCTTTTGCTATCAACTTTAGCGATTGAACCGTCCTCTCACCACGGGGAGGCTTGATAATGTTAATGTTTCCACTCTCAATTATTCGCTCCATATTTCTGTTGAATATGTCTTTATCGTGAGCGTTAAGTTCATTCTGTTTAAAGCGCGGCCAAGATATTCCGGCAGCCATGCATGCGTACCTGTAAAATGTTTCTTCAAGTTCCATTTCAAGAGTAAAGAAAACGCAATTTACTCCGGACTTCTGTGCCTCAACCATGCTCTTCATCAGCATCCAAGACTTGTACCGCTTTGGGCGACCGATAACATAAATCAGTTCGCCTCTCTTCAGGCCACCGAGGGCTGTGTCAACCTCTTTAAATCCATATGTGACGCCCTGATTTCTTTTATCCTGTGCATCTTGATAGTAAGATGCAAGAATATCTTGATATTCATAACCACTAATTGAATATCTCTTTACTCTTATGTTCTCTCGTATACGAACTAGAGAGTCAATCGTTTGGTCAATTAACAGATGCGGTTCTTTTTTATAAAGAGTTCCCGCAATTTCAGTAAGGACATTTTCTACTTTTCCGCGAGCAAAGCGAGTTTTGAATTCGTCTATCAGCCAATTTAGTTCAGAGGATGGCTCAATGCATTCAACATTGAACCTATGGCAAATGACCTCTCTGGAGGCTGGCTCATGGTATTTCTCTATATGAGAAAACTGATAATCAAGGATGTTTCTGCCTGTGGTCTCTTCTTCGGTCAGAAACTCTGGGAGGAATCTTTGGTCATACAGAGACTGAGCGTTTTCCGCAATGCCAAGATGATCAATTAGTTCATTTTCCAGAACTATCGGTTTTAATTCCGTTTCCATCTGCATTCTTGTTCAGAGTCTCCAAGACGAGGGGCATCCGCTTTGAATGCACCGGAGAAAGGACAGTAGCAGGGTTTCCGTAGCGGCGCAATGCCTCTTGCATGGCCTTGTCCAGAACTTCATTTTCGCCTGTGTCTGCTTTTGGGTTTTGAACCGAAATAGCGGCAAAGGATTCCGGATCTGTTGTCGGCAAATAGAAAAGATTATTGGCAACACTCAGTGTGTCAATACAAAAATATGCAAATACTTGTGCAGCACTAACTTCTCTTTGAATAGAGAAACTCTTAACCTCATCTTCAATAGGAGACTGAGCGACTGTCTCTGCGTAAAAACCCGTATAACACAATGTATCAAAAATAGTTCCGCAGACAATAATGTTTTTTTCTGCGAGGTAGTTCTTACGGGTTTCTTGTTCTCTTGAAACGGCTATATGCAAATTTGACACATAGGTAGCATTGACACCTATTCCCATTTTGAACTGATCGCTGAGTTTTTCAACGTATTTGTCAATAATTACAAAATTATTTTCTGGGAACGCACGTTTTATTGCATTTGCCAATTTGGTCTTTCCGGAACCCGGAACACCAATAAGTCCAATTATTTTACTCATTTTCTTTTTCCACCTTTTTTGGAGATCCCAACTTCATCTGAATTTTTCCGGGTAAAGCATATTCTTGGAAAATGGGAAGAAGACTTGGATCACTGTCGATCATTTCTTCCGCTTTTTTCTCGTCAAATTCGTAAACCGTTCTTTCAACCATAACCAATTGAGATATTTCGGGATGTTCTTTTGCAAATTTGTCTGTATCAAATCTTGCGCCTACGACCGCAGAACTTCTTGAACACTGGAATCCTTCTTCGTTAGTCCAAACAAATTTAATTTTTGTAGGATCTTCTTCTATAAGGATTCCATTATCGTCTCTTTTAACAAAACGCCATTCTGGATAGTTTTCTTGGATGTATTGTTTTGCAGAGGTATCATCATTGATATGAATATCAATATACTGGTATGCCAGAGTTTGTGATAGTTTAATATATTCTGTTGCTAGATCAAAAAACTTAGATCTGAGTTCGCTTTTCTTATTTTCTAATTTTTTTATTTCATCATTTACAAAATAAAGTTCTGAACAAGTATCATTGAGGACCAGAGACAAGGACGACGGGTCCTTCACACTCTGGGCAAATTCTTTCTCTGTGTTGCTCATCTGTCTGTTGCCTTTCTGAAAAACTATTCCATGTACATATACTTTTTATAGTTTTTTTTATATGAGAGCATTTGCCCCTGTATAGATACCCTGTGCAGTCGCACATCGCGCTGTTTTTGTCCCACGGCGGAACGAACACGTTATAAATTTTTGTAGCGTCGGATGCAGAGCGGACTTTGAACTCTCCGTATGAAGAGTCTTTTCCCTGCTCACACATCCAGACCTCGTTCATGCAGGAATCCTAGCACAAAAACGATCTCAGATCAAAACTTGACATTGCAAAAAATCTTTGATACCCTTCCCCAAGTTGGACTCGGGGCTTTATATTTTATATATTTTATTTATTTTTTATTTTATTTATTTTTTATTAGGCATAATGGAATAGGGGGGGTCAAGGGGGGGGACCCGTTTGACTATTGATTTGACCTGACCAGAAGACCTGCTAGGCTAATCCCCGTGAACCGATACTCTTCCATACTGACCCCAGAAGACTCCGACCGGTTGAACGCTCGCAAAAGTTTTTCCAGATTCAATGGAAAATGCCCAACATGCGACGATACGGGTGAGTTTGCCTATAACGGGCATATAAATAAGTGTGAAAAAGATTTTGATGGAGTCTGCATTCAAAAGAAACTTTTTATGCGATACGAATTAGCCAACATCCCCTACCGGTATCAAAGATTTGACTGGGACGAGTTCGACACACAGCCGGAAGCAAGATGTGAGATTGAAAAATATATTTCCAATCTTGATAATTCGATAAAAACAGGAATTGGCATATATATCCACAGCAAGGGTCTAGGTACTGGCAAAACCCTTATTGCTTGCCACATTCTTAAAGAAGCCATTAAACAGGGCTATAAAGCGTATTTCTGCCAGTTTTTTGATCTTGTCAACATATCGGATGACAAGATAGGTAGGAATTTGCTTGAGAATCAACTTTTTAACTGCGACATAATCTGTATAGATGACGTTGTTAATAGCAAGATATCTGAGAAGCAAAGTGATTTCTTTAGATACATGCTTGAAAAGGTTATCAGAGATAGAGTCCACAATGCAATGCCAATAATCATGACATCAAATCTTAATAGTGAAAAACTTCTCAAAGAGTACGATAGGGTTTTCTCTTTGCTAGTAAGTTCTTGTTACACTATAGAACTTGATTCGTCTTTCGATTACAGGATTGACGCAATGAGACAAAAACTGTCAGGAGATTTTCAAAAAAATATTGCGCCAATTAGTTGAAAAGGTTGTCCAATTAAGACAACTGGAAAACATGTACTTCGCTTAACATAAGTGTCGTTATATTTTACTTTCGGAGAAAAAAATGGAAAAGCAAGAACTGCCAACAGATTATCAAAAGTTTATTCATATCAGTAGATACGCAAGATGGTCTGACTCCCTTGGAAGAAGAGAAAACTGGGAGGAAACTATTGATAGATATTTTAATTTTATTGAAGCGAACCTGCTTAGGACTAACAATTATAAATTAGATTCAAAACTTCGTAAAGAACTTTCTGATGCTGTTTTGAATCTAGAAATCATGCCCAGCATGCGAGCATTGATGACTGCCGGTCCCGCTTTAGAACGCGACAACATTGCTGGTTATAATTGTTCCTATGTGCCTGTCAATCACATCCGGTCTTTTGACGAAATTCTCTACGTCCTTATGTGTGGAACGGGTGTTGGTTTCAGTGTTGAGCGTCAGTTTGTAAACGAACTTCCGATTGTAAATGAGCATTTTGAAAAGTCGGACACGACAATTGTTGTAAACGACTCAAAGTCTGGATGGGCACGAGCGCTCCGCGAATTGATTGCAATGCTCTACGCTGGCCAAATTCCTTCTTGGGATGTCAGCAAGGTTCGTCCCGCAGGTGCTCGTCTCAAGACATTTGGTGGTCGTGCTTCTGGACCCGGTCCTTTGGAAGATCTATTTCGATTTTCCATTCGCATGTTCCAGAATGCTGCTGGCCGCAAACTAACAAGTATCGAATGTCACGACCTTGTGTGTAAAATTGCGGATATTGTAGTGGTCGGAGGTGTCCGTAGGTCAGCGCTTATCAGCCTGAGCAACCTAACTGATGATCGTATGCGCAATGCCAAGTCTGGCGCTTGGTGGGAGGATAATATTCAGCGCGCTCTCGCCAATAACTCTGTCTGCTATACGGAGAAGCCCGAGATGTCTTCGTTTATGGAGGAGTGGCTAAGCCTATACAATTCTAAGAGTGGTGAGCGTGGCATCTTCAATCGCGAATCCGCTAAGAAACATGTTGCTCGCAATGGCCGTCGTGATGTTGACTGGGATTTTGGAACCAACCCCTGCTCAGAGATCATCCTTCGCCCCTATCAATTTTGCAATCTGACCGAGGTTGTTGTCCGTGCAGAGGACAATCCCAAAGATATCGAGCGCAAAATTCGCCTCGCCACGATCCTTGGAACCTTTCAAGCAACCATGACGGATTTTAAATATCTCCGCAAGATCTGGAGGGACAACACCGAAGAAGAGCGCCTTCTCGGCGTGTCCCTGACGGGTATCCTTGATAACAAATTCATGGCCTATCGTTCTGAATCCTTAAACGACGCCCTCGTTGGTTTCCGTGAGATGGCCGTTAAGACAAATGCCGAATTTGCCAAAAAGTTGGGAATCAATCAGTCTACCTCCATCACCTGCGTCAAGCCCAGTGGAACAGTTTCTCAGTTGGTTGACTCGGCTTCCGGCATACACGCTCGCCATGCTGAGTATTACATCCGCCGCGTCCGTGGAGACAAGAAAGACCCACTGACTCAGTTTATGATTGATTCGGGCATCCCTTGCGAGGACGATGTCACGAATTCCGAAAACATAGCCGTCTTCTCATTTCCAATGAAGTCTCCTGAGGGTGCTGTTCTCCGTGACGACCTTACTGCTTTGGACCAGTTAGAACTGTGGAAAACCTATCAGATCGAATACACCGAACATAAGCCGAGCATAACTGTTTCCGTCAAAGAGCACGAATGGATGGGAGTCGGCAGTTGGGTGTGGGAAAACTTTGATCATGTAAGCGGTGTATCTTTCCTGCCACACTCTGATCACACCTATCGTCAGGCTCCCTACGAAGAAATAGACAAGGTAGCCTATGAGACGATGTTAGCGGTCATGCCCGTGTCTATTGATTGGTCTCGTCTTGCCGAATATGAATATGAAGACAACACAGAAGGCGTGCAAACCCTTGCTTGTTCAAGTGGGGCTTGCGAGATTGTTGATGTCGGCGTTAAATAATTTGCATATTCAAATATAATCTGCTACGATAGATCGTGGTGGTTGTTCATCCATGTAGAGAAGGATTGTGACATGGTACTAGATCAGAGTTTACTCCTTTCGCTGAACTATTAGACCTTCTCATAAAAAAAAAGGAAAAAGGAAAAGTGAATTATGAATCTTGATAAGTCCTTGATTGAACAAGCGGCACTTCGTGCGATCCGTTCTTTTATTCAGGCGTTTCTGGTCGTTTACCCCGGTCAGGCTCTAGTCAACTGGGCTGTAGGTACGGGAAGCATTGACACGAATCTTCTTCGTGCCGCTGCAATCGCTGGTGGAGTTGCCGCCCTATCGTTTGTCTGGCGCATGTTCCTTGACCCCAGCCGCATTCCATCCATGGCCGACGTGCCGACAGAAAGCAAGTAAACAAGAGAATATGAAAACACTTAGTCTTACAACGCCTCACATGAAGGGGACGGAGGTCAAGAACCTCCAAAACTTTTTGAAGAATAACCTCTACGGTTCTTTCTATCATGACAAGGTAGATGGAGAATTTGGAACCTCTACGGCCACGGCTATTAAGTTGGCAAAGTTCGCTCTAGGATATCCAGAAAAAGAAATTCTTCCTTTTGCGGCAGATCCTCTTCTATCCTATCTTGATGGATCCAAAGGCCTTCCTCTTCTCTACAAGACTCGCCGTAACTTGCGACTCAAGCAGGAAAATAAGGCTGACAAGGATTTTCGTTTGAAGGCCCTTAAAAGCGCCATTGGTTTTATTGGAACGGTAGAAAAACCGTCTGGTTCCAACAAGGTCATGTTCTCGGACTGGTATGGAATTGTTGGTCCATGGTGTGCCATGTTTGTAACTTACAATATGGTCGCAGGCGGTAGCAAGGCGTTTAAAAGAGGCAACCGATGGGCGTACTGTCCCTTCGTTGTTGAAGACGCTCGTGCGGGTCGCAATGGAATCAAGCAGGTGTCTGCAGCAAACGTTCAGCCGGGAGACATTGTTCTTTACGACTGGAATGGCGATGGTGTTGCCGACCATATTGGCATCTTTGAGGATTGGGTTGGAAAGGTCGGAAAGACTCGGTTTACGGCGATTGAGGGCAATACTTCTGGGCAGAACCCGTCGGATGGCGGAGAAGTTGCTCGCACAAACCGAGACATGAAAAATGTCTTGATCTTTGCTCGTCCCCTGTATTAGTATAGATGACTCAAATATTCGGAGCATTAAGGGTCGCCTTCGGGTGGCCCTTTTTGTTGCTATAATGAATCAACGTTGGGGGATCGTCTAAAGGCAGGACAACGGGTTTTGGTCCCGTGAATTGGGGTTCGAATCCCTGTCCCCCAGTAAACCTAAAGGAGATAAAATAAATGATAATTGAACTTGAAAAATGGGAATACGAGCATGCTGTTTATATTGCTGGTCGTCGTCTTGCTGAGAACAAGGGAAGAAAAGATGCCGCTCACTACAACAACAATCTTAAACAAAACGAGATACTGGCAAATGTCGCAACATGTTGCTGTGAGATTGCCGTAGCAAAACTTTTTAACGAATACTGGCATGCTCATGTTTGGGATGTTCGTGATCACAGTAAGTATAAAGATCTTCCCGATGTAGGAAAAGATATTGAGGTTAGAAGAATTAGAGAAAAAGAAAACCCCGTCACTGTAAGAAAAAACGATGTTCTTAAAAATAGAATTGTTGTTGCCGCCTACGCCGAGCCGCCAGAGTTTTGGACTGTCAACGTTTTGGGCATGATTGAAGCAGGACCGGGCTGGGAGATTGGCGCGCCCGCTTCTTTTGACCCCGAAAATTCTAGAAGAGTTTCTATTTCGGATATTGTCTAATGAAGATTGTCGCCATCCCAGTCAAGAACAAGTTGGAGTGGACGGCACCGCTTGTTGAGCATCTTCTTTTGCATGATGATATAGACGAGTTATGGATCTATGACAATGGGTCAACGGATCGAACTGCTGATTGGGTCGCCAATCGTAGAAGAATGGACAAACGTCTACACCGTATAGATGCGCCGAATATGGGCATTTACGATATGTGGAATTTAATGATTGAGATGGCTAATATCAGATCTGATAAGACTGATCTTGCCATTCTTAATAATGACATTCGTCTTCCCCCTTATGCCATCAGAGATATTGCCGCCCTCGCGCGCGAGGCCAATTTTCAAATTGCAACAGTTGATCCAATAAGAACTGGGCTGTACAGTTACCACATTGAATGGTGGAATAGAGAGTATGCGCTCCCTAGACCGTGCGAACCTTATTGCGAAGAAGTTAGTTTGGGGTTCCGTGCAGGCTGGGCTTTTGTCCTCGCCGCAGAGTTTTGGAAGAATCAGGAGTATGCTATTCATCCGGATTATAATATATATTATGGTGACGATGATCTTTATCGGCGCGCCATGGTTCGTGGTGGCCGTGCCTGCATTGTTCGTGGTATTGGAAGTGACCATGCCGAAAGCCAAAGCGGATGGTCTAAAAAAGTAGAGGATTGGGGCAGGGATAAAACAATTTTTGAAAGGTTATGGGATGGCACATCTAGCACAGTTTGATTTTGTTAAGGAAGTTAGGCAGTCTTTTCCAGAAATGTTTGAAAACAAAAACGTATTAGAAGTCGGCAGCCTAGATATAAATGGATCCGTTAGGGACATTTTTTCTGACTGCAGTTACATAGGTGTCGATCTGGATTATGGTTCTGGTATAGACCTTGTGTGCGCGGGGCAAGATCTTAGATTTCGTCCGGGCTTTTTTGATGTATCTATAAGTTGTGAATGTTTTGAGCATAATCCTCACTGGTACGAGACGTTTGCAAACATGATCAGAATGACCAAGCATCTTGTAATCGTAACATGCGCTACCGACGGAAGACCAGAGCATGGAACATCACGAACGACCTATCAAGACTCTCCGTTTAATGCAGAATGGAATTATTATAGAAATCTAACTGCAGAGGACTTTCGTAATCGTTGCGATTTTTCAATGTTTAAAAATTTTGAGTTTCATACCAATCAAAAAACTCATGATCTTTATTTTTGGGGCATCAAGCATTCGCTATAAACCATTTTATTTGATATAATTATTAATGGCACTGCTGCCGTCGGGGATCGTCTAATGGCAAGACAAACGACTGTTAATCGTTGAATGGAAGTTCGACTCTTCCTCCCCGAGTTATGAAAATTAAGGGAAAACTATGAAAGAAGGAGAACTGATTGAGGCCGCCGCTAAAATTGCTGCAAGATCTCCTGTAAAAAGGTTCCAGACCGGTGCTGTTATATTTAGAGACGGTGCAATACTATCTACCGGCTGGAGTCATGCCTCGGACAAAAATATGATCAACTACAGATCTGTTCATGCCGAAATGCATGCGTTGTCCCGTTTGGATGTTCGGGATGCCGTCGGTTCTATAATTGCTATCGTGACCATATCTAGGAAATCAGGCAACCGCACCGACGGCACCCCTTGTTTCTTCTGTCTTAGCAATCTGAAAAAAATTGGTATTAAGGAAATAATATTTACCATTCCCGGTGGCGGTCAAAAGACTATTTATCCAGAATTTATAGACATGTATAAGATATTAGAAAAGTTTGAGCCGTCTAGAAAAGCATATGTTGGGCATCTGTTTTGAAAATTGAAATTTTTAATAGCGAACTAGAGAAAGAGATTATTTCTAATGGTGTGCAGGACAATGTTTTGTTTGTTGAAAGGCACCCGTCTATCAACATGCATTGGATTGTTGATGGGTTTGACCCAATGTTTGTAACTCAATTTAAATCTCTAGGCGGCCGTCGCATTTTTGGTCCATTCCGAGTTCATGAATTTGTAAGCGAAGCGTACAAACTGGGATATAGGATCATTTGGATGAATGATCCTAAAGAAGAACTTGAATGGATTGACAAACTTGATCTTGACCCTGACGTAGAGATCCAATCTAGTCTTCCGAATACGCGAAAGGGTTTCATTCCATTTCAAATTCAGGGATTTAACTTCCTAAAAGAATTGCCATCGGGAATCGCAAATTGGAGTACAGGTACGGGCAAAACTGTTTTGGCATGTGCTCTTGTTCGACATCACTACAACAATAACAATTTTGATATCTGTTTTTGGGTAGTAAAAGCACATAATAAGATTAATACACAACGCACAATCTCAAAATTAATTGACCTGTCTGAAAACGTGGTGGTGATTGACGGTGACCGCAAGTCCAGAACGGAACTGTACGCGAAATGCGAACAACTTTTGGCCGAAGGACAGCGGCCGATTGTCATCCTTAACTACGAAAAGTTTAGAGACGATCCGGCGACCCTAATGGATCTGGTCCAAGACAACAAGGTATTTATTGTCTGGGATGAGATGCCGACCAAATTGAAGAATAGAACAACCAAACTTTATCGTTCGGTAGTCAGCATTCTGTTCTTAAGCAAAAACGACCTGTCTCTTAATCGAACAAGAGCAAAACAACTTCGACAGATTATGCTTTCTGCAACGCCAATTGAAAATTCTCCTGAAGATTTTTTCAATTGCGTAAGAATTCTTGACTCTTCTATTTATGGATCTATTAAAGAATTTCATTCAAAATATGTTGCTCGTTTCTCTAGTTGGGGGTACAACAACCCCTCTGTCTGGAAGAATTTGGATTTGATGGGTGCAAAGGCCGCATTTATAACTCATCAGGTGGATAAAAATGATCCAGATATCGCCGTGCAATTCCCAGAAGTGATAGACGAGATTATTTATATTGATATGTCTAAAGAACATCACGAGATATACAGCATCCTTATGGGCCAGTACCGTGAAGATCTTGCGACGGAAGAAATTGATTCCGCCAATATCCTTGCTCGCATCAACGTTGCCCAGATGCTTATTAATCATCCAGAATCTGTTCTTCTAAGCGCAGCAAAGCGAGAGAACTCAATCATTGCCGAGATGTTGGGAGAACCTGATATGGGCGGTTCAGAACTCGCCAGAAGGCTTGTACAGGTTGTTGGAGAGGACAAGATAAGGAAAGCCGAAGCCTCCAAACTGGAGACTTTACGGGATCTTTTGGAGGGTTTAGACAAGAGTCAGAAGGTAATCTTGTTTACGGCCATGAACGCTTCTTTGATTCCCATTCTTCACAAAGCACTAAAGGGATGGGGGTATGATCACGTTGTTTATCATGGGGCTTTGTCGATGGCTCAAAAACAAGAGGCTGAAGACCGTTTTAAAAATGATCCACATTGCCGAATTTTTGTATCCAGTGATGCGGGTTCAGATTCTATCAATCTTGAGGTGGCAGATATAGTCGTTCATTATGATTTGCCATGGAAATGGTCTACGCTGATTCAGCGTCAAAACAGAGCGCATAGGATTACATCTGAACATTCCCATGTTAGATATTACACACTAATGGTTGCGGACACCGTTGAGGAAAGAAAGAAAAGCAAAATCTCTCTCAAAGAGGGCTACCATGAAGAGGTTTTGAAGGGTAGCGTATCCGAAATCTCGGGCGGTGCTCGCATGTCTAAGAAGGATCTTGAATTCATCTTGTTTGGATCCTGATATGCTATGATCCGACAATGGGCGACGGTACTGGTTGACCACGCGAGTCTTATATGCTTGTAGGCAAGGTTCGATTCCTTGGTTGCCCACTAGGAGACAAAATGACCTCTTTTGATACCCCAGTTGGTTGCAAATGCAATGAATGCAAACGTTGCAAAAACCGCATTAAGGCCAAACTTTGGCGTGAAAATAATCCGAACCATCTTAAAAAATATTATATTGATAATAAAGAACGGATTAATGCCGTTTCTCAAAATTGGAAAGACGACAACAGGGAAGAGGTCAGAGATTACAATCGGGAATACAGTAAAGAGTATCGCGAACGTCCCGGCGTTACAGAAAAGACAACCGAATGGGACAGAGAGCGCCGGAAGAAGCCAGAACACCGCGAACGAATTCTTGCAAGGAAGAAATTGCAGCAGGCCGTAAGAAGAGGAACAATTGAACGTCAATCGTGTGAGGTCTGCGGTGCGACGGAAGGCGTTCATGGGCACCACGAGGATTACAAGAAGCCGTACGATGTGATATGGTTGTGCATAACGCACCATGCTGAGGTGCATAGAACGAAATAAACGCCCTACGGGAGTATGGCCAAATGGTTAAGGCATCTGACTTTTAATCAGACGATTCTAGGTTCGAATCCTAGTGCTCCCACCTCACGGCCCGTTCGTCTATTGGTAGGACTCCACCCTTTCACGGTGGCGAAGAGAGTTCGATCCTCTCACGGGCTATGATATTGCAGCAGTTTTTACTGCGTAATCGTACATTGCAATCCCGCTGGCGGTTCCTACGTTCAATGAACGAGTAGAACCGATCTGGGGGATATAGACTACATCGGCAGCGCGCGCGAGAGCGATATTTGAAATCCCGATGGATTCTTGACCAAAAATTACGAGCGATTTTTCTTGCCAGCGGTATTCATTGACCGGGGAAGCCGACTCAACATTATCGATTGCGATAATTCTGTGGCCTCTGTAATTTGAGATGACTTCATCAATAGATTTGGCATGGTGGATGTGTTCGTATTTGTGGGTTCCGCAGGTGCCGCGCCTGTCATAGCGTTTTCGTCCAACAATCCAGACGCATTTGGAGAGGAAAGCGTTTGAGTTCCTGACAACGGTAGCAATGTTGAAGTCATAAGCGAAGTTCTCACATACCACGACCAATTCAGTCCGGCGGGTATCAAGGTCTGCGACAATTGCCTCATGCTCCCAGTATTTGTAGTGATTGATGACGTTTCGTCTGTCTTCAATTGGAGATTTTTCCAATCCATTGGGCCACCTTGCATTGTTTAATACGCTCATGTTTTGATCATATCAAAACAAAAGGGCGACAGACCAAAGTCTGCCGCCCCAGTGTTTCGAGATTATGGGCCTGTAGGACCTGTGGCACCAGTGGCACCAGTAGGACCAGTAGGACCTGTAGGACCAGTAGGACCAGTAGGACCTGTAGGACCAGTAGGACCAGTAGGACCTGTGACGTTCACGTCAACGGTTACCCAGCGACCTGCTGAAACATTGCGGATGTCACGCTGAATTTTTGGATCAGCGATGTTGACAACCGTACCACCATCAGCGTTGCTGATGTTTGTGTTGCCGAGACGCAAGGGCTGACGGCCCATTCGGCGAATTCTAACGTAATCTGCCATGAGATTACCTTTCTTGTTGGTCGTTCTCCTTCATGCCGAGGCAATCTGGTAGCGACAGTTCACCAATTACGGTCAGCAAACGGCCTAGAATATGCCCGAAGAGGGATTCGAACCCTCAAACCTTGCGGCGGCGGATCTTGAATCCGCTGTGTCTGCCAATTCCACCACCCGGGCTATATGTAAACCCTACCACAAAAGTAGACGATTCGCAAAATTATCTACGGTACCGTACATAAGAATTTTTGATTGCGCATATTTCATGTGAGCCAATCCATTTTTAGATTCCCAAATAGCCTTTTCCATTTCGTCATCAGAATACGCAATTCCAAATCTGCCAAAAAATGAATTTTCCAAATCTTTTGGCTTCCATTCAGCAGTTGTATGAACACGCACTGGCGTTCCACACATAGCAGCCTCTAAGTTCAAAGCAGAAAAAGGATCAAATGATATTAGATATTCAATGCTTCCAAGAAGAATGGCAAGTTCTTCTCGTGTGTATGATTTATCAGGAGATATTCTAAAAGCGTTGTAAGGGATTTTGTACAAATCTTCATATCCTTTTCCAACCCAATAAGCAATACCTTTTCTTTCAAGATTCATTGGTTTGAATATTTCTGACTCCACAATGGGGACATGAAGGATAGGGTGGTCGCCAAGGCCATGAATCCATGCCCAGCATTCTCCGTCAAGATCGGCACGATTCAAAAGCCATCGAACAAATCTATCACTACCTGCTGGGTTATTAACAATAATTTCTGGATAAACATGTATGTCTTCGTCTGAATTCTTTAACAATTTTGGCGCATTATAAGGGTTTTCAACATACTCCCCTAGAAAAGTTTGTATATTCGCATCAATATTGCGTTCTCGTAGCAAGTCGCAGAGAAGATACAGTGCGCGGATCCCACCACTTTGATGAGTATACGGTGGAGACCAGACAATTACACGAGTCAACTAACCAACGACCTTTAGATACGTCTCTAAATTTCCTAACAGCCTTTCATTTTTTGGTTCAAAAGTGATGGCGTCTTGACCGTGCTTGATGGCTGATTTGTACAGACCAAGATGAAACGAGGAAACCGAAGCCAGATCATGAGGCAAAGATCCCCACGCCGGTTCTTCACAAAGATACTCTAAAGGTTTCTCTGCGATCTCTAGCGCCCTCTTAGAAGCCGCTAGGCAAGCCTCCCAACGTGACTGGTCGTGATAGTAGAGCGAGAGTTCAACCCATCCCTCGCGCCTGTCAGGGGCCTCTGCACACGCTCTCAAGAGCCACGTTTCTCTTTCGTGCAATTCTAGTTCGGCTAGGTACCGCATTCCTCTAGCGCGTTCTGGACGCCATTGGGCGCGGGGCAAAGACAGATGGCGCTTGAATTCATTGATTGCCTTCTGATGATTGTCGTCATCGTGCCGATGAAAGTAGAGTTCACGAGCATAGTAATAGGCATTGCGATCATCCTCTGGATCTTCCTGCACAGACAACTCAAGAAGGGGAAAATATTGTCCGCGAGATTTGGTGTCATCCGGATGGTGATGAATCTCAATTTCTTCATACCAACTTTGAGTTTCACGTCCTGTCGTTGAGCCGATGACTTCGTGGACGGGATGTTTCCAGCGATAATCCTTGCGGGCATGTATCTTGTCACCGCCGTAGGTCAAGCCTTCCGATCCGTCAGCGTTCCAAGACCAGACATATTTGTAGCGAGGTCGCGTAATGCCAGCAGCATGAGCCTTCTCAAGGCCCTCTCTCCATCCGGGAAGAAGAATCTCGTCTACGTCTAAGGCTATGCAGTAATCGAAATTTTCAGGTACGGCATCAAGGGATGCATTGCGGGCAACATCGAAACGCCACGGTTCAATTTTAAACTTAATCACCTCAACACCACATTCTTTTGCAAGAGCGACAGTGTTGTCAGTAGAACCGGTGTCAGCAAGCAGAATTAGATCGGCGTCTTTTGCGGATTCCGACCATCTTTTGATGAATTGTTCTTCGTTTTTAGATATATTGTAAACAGCAACTTTCATAATTTTCCTTAAAATGGTTAATATAAAATTTCAAAAGCAGCCGCTGCATACCACAGGCCAAAGATGAAAGCACCTACGGATCCGATAAGAGCGATCCGTTTCATATCAATCTTTTGTTCTGTTGCGTCCATTCCGCGACATAGCAACCATGAACAAAACGCCATTGAGATAGCCGTGAAAACGGCAAGAACCACAAGAGCAATTGACGCCATTAAATGGCTTTGCATTCTGCTTAAGATCAAGGCTACGGCTCCTGCGCTACCACCGGTTCCGTGAAGAACTCCTATAGCAAGAGCGGTTCTATTTGTTCGGTGAGCATGACCGGGACTGCTGTGAGTGTGGGGGTGGGCGTGTTCTGGTCCGTTGTGGTGTGTATGAGCATGGTTGTCTTTCTTCAGAAACGCCAGTCTGAACATCACGCGGAGTGCTAGGACAGATATCAAAATGCCGACCGCAAACTCAAGCGTCTGCTGAAACACTTCTGGCAATGCCCCAAAGAAATAAATCAGCGGAACGCCGACTAGGATCATGGATGCGGCGTGACCAACCCCCCAAGAAAAACCAATGTAATGTGGCGCGCGCTGCTTTTTGTTTAGCCTAAGCGTGAGGAGCGCAGAGAGATGATCCGGGTCTGTTGCATGACGAAGACCCAGAAGTGCTCCCACTATCAAAACAAAAGTCCATCCATTCCCGTACGATGCCAGATACTCGTCTAAGCCAAACACTACTTGTAGTCTTTTCTCTGGCGGTAATCATTCTTATATCTATGACCGAATCGTCTTTTAGACCTCTCCCATTGCTTTGGATCAAAAGTTGACTCTTCTTTGATTTTTGATTTCCAATTTTCCCGCTTAAAAGGAATCACCTGAATCATGGGAGTTCCCATCTCAATTTTTCCTCTAAAGCCCTTGCGAAGAAGGAAGGGAAAATTAACAGGCTGGATATTGTATGTGTCAGTGTCAACTACTCCGGGAAAACATTTGAAGGGAAGATCTTCATGCCATAGAGGAGAAAGGAAGAGACACGAGTAGCCCGGAGGTGTCGCGATTACCCACGGGTTGTGGAATTTCCATGCAACTGGGTCCCAGATTTTAGAGTCGATAGGCAGTTCGCTGACCTGCCCTGTGCTGTGGGTAGAAAACTGAGTAAAAACATCGGAGGGCCAGCGTATAGACACGTTGCCCTCCTCGTTATCTTCAGCCTCAACGTCTTGCGGCAAGGGAATAATGTAGCCAGCGGTCATGGCGTCTAATGCGGGCATGCAATGCTTGACTGTATGGTTGTAGTTTCCGTCCTGCATCACCTGCTTGGTTTCGTCTGTGTACCCCGGTTGGCGCTTGTACCATTCGGGCAGAAATTGCGAGGCAGGCAAGGGAGGGTCAAACACTCCCTCAATCTCTGGGGTTGCTGGAGAGAATTTAATTTTAGACATGGCGGTATTATACCAGCAATTTTGTTGTGCGGGTTTCCGGTGTAATCAAATACCATTCTAGGTTCTTGCGCAACCGCTGATCGTCGGGATCAAAAGACAAGGCCATTCTTCCTTGCGCAATTGCAACCTTCATATTTCCTAAGTGGTAAGCGGACAAAGCCGCCAGATCGTGCGGTTGTGACGACCACGCCGAAAATTGGTTTAGTTCGGAAAGGTTTTTTGTGTTGATGCGGAGCGCACGCATAGAAGTGATAAAACACTTTTCCCACTGTTCAACATCGTGATAGAATTGAGCCAGATCAATCAGCGGTTCACGTTCTCTCTTGGCCTCTTCACACGCTTGCAGGAGCCATAGTTCGGCGTTTTGAGGCTCTACTCTGGCGAGACCAGAGCAGGCCGCCGCCCTCAGTAACCCCCAGTCCGACGGGAGCGTTAGTTGGCGTTTGAACTCTGCTGCGGCCTCTTCACTGCGTCCACTATCTGCAAACCCGCAAGCGTAGTCATAGGCGCTACGCGCATCTTGCTCATCGTTTTGTGTTGAGACAGCAAGAAAATCAAGGAGTTCGCCCTCCGTCGGCTGCAGTGGCTCTTCCACTACAAGAAGGGGTCGGTGATGCACACACATGTTTTGAATATCGCGCGATATTTCGGTTGTTCGATTTGATTCTAGTGTTTCGCTTATAGGATTTTTCCAGCGAAAACCGTGACGTGCGTGAATGCTGCTGCACCAGAAAGAAACCCGTGGCTGATCGTTCTCATCATGCTCAGACGAATAAAGATAGCGACCACAGTTGGCGTCTCCCCATTGGTCTTCAATCGCCTCGCGCCAGCCACAATCGACGGTGTCGTCTATGTTTAATTTCACGCATACATCAGCGTCAAATGGAAGTAGGGCCAACGCTGTGTTGAAAGCATCATCGGGTCGCCACGGATCAACCCGAATTTCGTGAACGGTTATATGCAACTCGCGAGCGATCTTCACGGTGTCGTCAGTAGATCCAACATCAATCAACACGATCTCGTCTGCATTTTTAATCGTGTCCCACCAGCGCCACAAAATCTGGTCGCTATTTCTTGATACTGCGTACACAACAATTTTCATTTAAATGCTGTTAGTGCGAGTGAGTGGGGTTGTTGTCGTATTCCAGCCTAATAGAAGCCTCAATTTTTTCTGCTTCTTGTGTTACGTTTTTATAGAGGAATATTGCCTGCTTTTCGACGTGGGTCTCAGGAATAAACTCTTCGGGAATATTGCCTATCAACTCGTCAATTTTTTCCTGATCGTAACCAACCGGATTGCTAAAGATGAGAGGCCAGACTACTGCGCGTTGTTCTGGCGAAAGAACGGGAACAACCCCACCGCTGTTCAAAACCAGTTCTCCAGTGTCGGGCCGCACGCCAGTACCGTCTGGCGTTGTTCCGTAATTAAAGATAAAGTCTGGGTCAGCGGTTAGTTGCGCGTGTGCAATAGCGTATGCATCAATTGTGGTATTATCGCTGATATAGCCCTGTCTTGGCGTCTGAAGTTCGGGTGGGCGAACCAAACCATAGTCTTCCCAAGCCGGTGTGGTGGAATCCCCAGTCAGCATTGGCTCATTTGAACATCGCGTAAAGTAAATTCGGTCAAAAGAACTCATAACCGCCGCTGGGCTTGCGTTGTCATCTAAGTTTCCACCGAATTCGTTTAGCACCTCGTTGGCAATGCTTTCGCAATCTTCTAGCAAGAGTGCGTGAAAAGATCGCGCCCAACTCATTATCATTAGTAGTTGTTGGTTTTTGGGAGTCATGAAATGCCTTTCTGAACATTTTTTAAATTTTGATGATGTGCCAAATTGCAATTGTAGGATGGGAAGTTGTTCCTCCCCCTGCCCCGCTGCTGAGATAAGTAATCGTGGGCGCATTGTGGTTGTGATTGGGAGTGGAGGTGCCTCCGCTTATATTGTGATTGTGAGGTCCAGCCGCACCGACAGCCCCGGTCATTCCGTGATTATGTCCCTGAATGTGAGTATTCGTGCTTCCGGAGGCCCGTAAAACGTTACCGGTGTCGTTTGCGGAAGTCCCCACGTTGAATGCGTGACCGTGACTGCCTCCGTCACTGGTAGTAGAGGCCGTGGCATTGTGATTGTGAGACGTACTTGCTAGGGCGTTGACCCCGGGTACTGTACTGATATTATGAGCGTGAAACGCAGATCTGCTGACGTGTTCCGCGTTGGTCTTGGCGGCAACATGTTTGATCATATAGTCCGAAATTCCGGGGAGCCGAAACGTACCCACCCCTTCGCCGGTCGTATTATATCTGGTGCCAATGGCAGCAAAGAGCGCTCTGTACATTGCCTGAGGCACGGTCTGCCCGTCGCAGTAGAGCCAGCCGGGGGCTGCAATCGCACCGTTTGCCGAGGCGGCATACTGCCCAGCCCCTCCGCCCCAAAGCATCATAGTGCCGGGTGGAATGTGAAAATTCTGACTCATACTGCTTTGATGATCGCTCGCACTTGATAAGCCGACTGCTCCGTCGAAAGGGCAACCTGACTGCTAGCAGCGGCAGAGTGAGTCGCTTGGGCGACAAAGGTCGATCCGGAGGTAAGGTGACCCGTCTCGTGATTGCCAGAGTTAGTTCCGTGGGCTTGAGCGTTTTGACTGTGACCATGATCATAGGTTCCAGTTACGCCCGTACCAATGGCCGTGCTTGCGTGTGTGTGAGCAGCGCCTTGTACGCCGACGCCGTTGCCAACGGACTTTGCCATGAAGTTGGCGTTACCGCTTGCGAAACTAACTACTCCGTTGTGAGCATGACTAAGAGCACCCGAGTTGTTGAGACTTGAAGAGTTCCAATTGTGATTGTGATCACCGCTAGCGATGTTGGTAATCGAAACATTGGTGGTGAAGGGATGATCGTGCGTATCTGCCCCTCCGGTTGCTCCCGTCGCGCTTCCACCATAGGCATATTTTAGATTAAGGCTTGGCAGGTCAAAAGTGGCAGTGCCATCACCCACGCCGTAGGTGGTGCTGATCGTGGCAAAGAGTTTTCTGTAAATAGTACGGCTCCTCGGCGTACCGTCACATATCAACCATCCGGCTGGTACTACTGCTTCGTCTCCGGCCCACGAGATTACCGAGCCGACGGGTAAGAGATGTGCTGGTAGCCCCGGAGAAGAGTATCCCAAACTCATGCTAGAGTCCTTTCTTGCACTTTAGCGAGGATAACATGAACCATCGTAAGATACGGCGGGAAATTTGTGGTAGCCGTAGGAGTATAGGGGCCTCCAGAGGCGTTATAATTATGCGAGTGGGATACGCTAGAAGAGGTCACGCTGTTAACGCCGTGACCATGACCAGCGTGACCGTCGGTGCTTCCACTCGCACTGTTGGTAGCGTGGTTGTGCGCACCATACGCAGTGTTCAGATTGCCGTTGGCCCCAGCGTTGGTGGCTCCAGCAGATTGGGGCAGGCTCACGTTTAATGAATGAACGCCACCGTACGCTGGTGAGTCGGTGCTCATGGTTGCTGTGTGGCTTTCCGAACTGCTTCCAGAAGCACTGACGCCAAGATTTGTGGTCCACGTATGAGTGTGCGCCGCACCAGCAGTGGTGCCGACATTAGCGTTTCGGCCAGCGTTAGTCGGGCTTACTAGCGATGGACTAACGGTGAAGTATCCCGCCGCCAAGTTTGGAAGCAAAAAGTGTGTTGCTCCCGCCGCACCAGAACCGTTTGTATTAGCGCCGTAAGGGAAGGTCGTAGCGTTTGTGGTTAAAATATTATAAAGTTCGGGATAAGTGGCAATAGCAACCTGCTGATTGTTGCACAACAACCAACCGCTTGGAGCAGTAGCGTTGTGCCAAGCGATAATAGATCCAATAGGAATCGTGTGCCCTGCGCTTTGGCCTGTAGGTGTAGATACGGTCATGACACATTGATCCTATGTGATTAGTGTTCCACACAAGACAATGGACAGTCCGGCAGCAGACGCAGACGCAGTAATAACCTCAGCAGCGGTCGCGGTAACACCAGCGGTTAGAACCACAGAACTGTTGGCGTAGACAGTATTTCCAAAAAATAGATACGCCGATGTAGAGATGGAGGCCGAGGAGCCGAGTGTAGCGGTGCTGCCCGCGTTGGCAGCCGTACCCGACCGTAGTGCAATCGAAAAGGTTAAATTGCCGGACGTTTGATTGCACACAAAAATGGTGGACACGAGAGCAGAGGTGCTTGCAGGAACTGTATAAATGTCAACGGCGGTAGCGTTTGCCAGATAAGTTTGAGAAATGCAGCGATATACGTTAGCCATGGTAATCCTTTTGTGTTATTTTAGCATAACTGATAATTTTTACAACCATATTACGCACCCATAAGTAGCAAGGCTGTTAGAGTTGGGTCTAGGTTTGTCCACGTTGGAGCCGCTGCTCCGTTAGCCGTAAACACCGAGCCGGTTGGACCAGTTGGGAGGTATGTTGTTGTGCCAGCGGCAGACTGATAGGGGATTTGACCAATAAGACCAGCGGCTATGTTAGTAGAAGTTGTTGCCGTTGTTGCAGATCCAACAGAAAGAGACGCCTGTGCTGTCCATGTCGGAGCATTTGTTCCGCTTGCCGTGAAGACCGATCCAGTTGGTCCGGTTGGAACAAACGAGGTTGTGTTTAGCGCCGACTGATAAAGCACCTGACCGGCGGACCCGCCCAGCACAGCCGTACCTGTTGCTCCCGTAGAACCTGTGGGGCCTGTGGGGCCTGTGACCGTAGAGGCGGCTCCCGTAGAGCCTGTGGGGCCTGTTGCTCCCGTAGAACCTGTTGGACCTGTTGCTCCCGTAGAGCCTGTGGGGCCTGTGACCGTAGAGGCGGCTCCCGTAGAGCCTGTTGGACCTGTT
>Ga0214919_10001879_pt1 | contig 33709 bp, 19 predicted proteins | sample LL1503_MetaG_FD_177994 | JGI IMG/M metagenome (GOLD analysis project Ga0214919, IMG submission 177994) | Freshwater microbial communities from Lake Lanier, Atlanta, Georgia, United States - LL-1503 | ecosystem: Environmental > Aquatic > Freshwater > Lake | place: USA: Georgia | collected...
AAGCTGGTCACACTCAAGTTGTTCATTGTTACAATAAACGTTAGGCTGTTGTAGCTAGGAACTTCTGTTAGGAATTGATTTACTCGATCCCAAAGCAAATTAAAATCAAGCCCGTGGCGCATGTATTCTGCTTGAGAGCCCCATCCGTCTAGACTCACATACTGCATAAAGTGTTCTATACGTCCATCGCATAACTGTTTCACATAGCCCAAGTACTTCTGCCAGCTCTTCTCATCTACTGAAAAGTTTGACGTTACATTTAAATGCAGTTTGGCACTTGGATTGGCTAATACATGATCAAACACTCTGTAGGTGTTCTTGTCTAGCAGGGGTTCGCCGCCAGTCATGCGAAAGTGTATGAGTTCTGGATACAGCGTGGGCCACCACTGCCAAAAGGCTTCTACATAAGGGTTATGCTCTCTAGCCGGAAGTACCCTGCGATCTCCACCAAAATGCCCAGGATCATTGTGAACACGAGCAGTAGGGTAGCCGCCCGATCGGTCCACTTCTTGTTGCCAGCTGCTAGAGAATTGCGGACTACAATAACTGCACATGAGATTACAAACATTATTAAAATTGACCTCAACGTAGCTAGGGATAACATCATTTTCTTCTCCTGTTGAATTGCGTATTTGTTCAAAGTCCACAGCGGCCCAAGGCTCGCCTGAACGATAGTGCCTGTCACTCAGCTTGTTTTCCGCTTCCATGTTCCAGCAGTATTGACACTCTGCAGGTTTTTCATTCTGTAACATCATCACACGTTGCGCTTTCTTGTGTGGCGTGTTGTGCAAGGACCCCGGATCTGTGGCCAAGTTTTCTACTGGTATCTTGTGTAGTGGCGGATGATAACAGGAGTTGTTGAGTCCTGTAGGCAAGTGCAGACTCACCTGTTTCCATTTGGCAAGACATAGTGCAGGCCCCAAGTCCTCTTTCATTTGCTCTGCTGAGCTCATAAATTTGCTTTGGTCGCCTTTGTTTTGCATTACCAACCTTCTTGAGCTCTAATTACATCAATCTCACGTGTCATTATGCCTTGATTGTGCCAGTTAGATCTATAGTGTTTCTTAAAAAATTCACTTTGTTCAGCTTCCATTGCAATCATAGGCAACCCTAGCTGTGTGTTGAGGTCCTCGGCTAGTCGCCCAGCTAACAGTCTAGGTTCAGAACTTTTTATATCTTTCCAGATTCCAGCAAGTGCATGAAAGTTTTGCACCTGTGTATGATCCCAGGCAGTGAGCATGGTCATGTATGTGCCCTGGCGTGCGCCGGCCATAGCCCAATCTCCATGGTCTGCATCAGCACCCACATTGTGCCAAATGGTTAGATGATCCAAGTTGCGTTGATGCACACGATCTTGAAACTCTGCTGTGGTAGGCTTGCGTCCACGGTCCAGGCACATTTTAACACCTTCACGGAAGCCTGCACGCCAGGCATGGAAAGCAGATTGGTTAGGGTATGTGGTTGAGTAGCAGTCATACATGGGCCAGTATAGTGGATCAAAACAAAATTCTACTTGTGTTTCTGCTGTGCCGTCTGTGGCTTCGTGTGTGCGCATGTTCTCTACAAAGCTCTTGGTCCATGAACTCAAGCCGCCGTTGCCATACATTAGTCCGTTGATATGGTTACGTGCCCGCCACCGGAACACAGCACTCTCATATTCTTTGCTATGAAAAACAAGTGTTTGATTAAAGAACGCCGGATCGGGGAGATTGTCGCCATCGATGAGAATGAATCTATCCGTACTACTCGCGTGGGCTGCCGCTTTGTGAGCCGCATCGCTCCCCAGAACACCGTCCACCCTTCGAGCCCAAGGCACCATATTCCTAATCTTGATCCAAAATTCTTCTCGTTGTGGTTCATCATAACTCAAGTATATGCAGTCTAAGTCTGCTATGTCAATTTGATTCAAAGCCATATGTTTGTTTTCTCCATGGTGTTCCGTGTTGAGTGACTACTACCGCAACCGATTGCGGGTGACACTGTGTGCCTGTGTTACCGGGCACAATTTTCTGTGATGTGCGCCTAGTAATGTATTTGAGCTGACCGTCTACCACCTGCACATTTTGTGGCGATAAGGCAAATGTTTTGGCGTCAACATCAATGTAATTACCTGGCAGATCTTCCATGCTGTAACAAACAGGTTGCCCTGCATCGTTGTAGTACAACCGCCAGAACACAGGGTGGGGCTCTGGCATGCTGTGCAGTATGTTCCAGAACTCTTCAGACGTCATATCGCCAGTCTTTAACATGATAATGAAACGCACCCCATTGTGCTTGAGTTTGTATACGCATGGGATCCATTTCCCACACCAGCTCATTGGTCCATTGTTTTGTTCGTGTGCCGGCATGTGCTTGTTTCATGTGTACAATACGTGGGTATGTCACAAATGGCATGGTCACTAGTTCTCTGCCAATTATGTCTGCTGCCATTGCGTACACAAGATCAGTGCTAGGGGTTTCTTCGGGAAATTTAATCAGCTTTCGAAACTCTGCCCAATTGGCAAATATATCACGCACTAACATAAAGAACTCTCGAGCTGTAAGGCTCAGGCGCCAGTAAGTTATGGCATTGTACACATCTGGTAAGTGGTTGGCATCAAATACTTTTCTGTAATTTCTTGCACTACTGACTTGATCTTGCCATGTTCTGCAGCCCGTAGATATCACAACATCTTGATGTCTGAACATATCCCACCAGTGGTCGATTGAACTGGCAATCATCATGTCTGCTTCTAGTTTGATGGTTTCACGATATGGCGTTTGAAAAAACACTTGCCAATCGTTTGCATATAAATTATCACGATTGACATTATCAATCACACGATAGTGATTGTATATAGGATCGTTGGCATGAGTTTGATCTGTGATCAAACAAACACTGGCCTGAGGATTCCATTGTTTGATTGTTTTTGTAAGTGTTCTAGCACAATCCAAGTAGTCAACTTGGGGCGTGTTCAAGGCCATGATCACATAGCCTTGCTCTTCGATGGGTTTCAACTATTGCTCCTAAATCTCTTTTGCCCATGGCATGAAAGTCCAGTCCAACAATTGAGACTGTTTTACATTTGCCGTGTGCATCTTCATACTCGATGTTCCAGAATGTTTCATTATCAAGCGTTAGTCTGCTTTCGGGTACCACACTAGGCATGCCCCAAGGTATTGCATCTACCTTTAGTGTTTGCCCACTCACGATGCCCAGTGCAATGCTCAATGCATAGTCGTTTCTGTAGGTGGGCTGTGCAATGTGATAGAGATCTCTGTAGTGCTTCCAATTTTCACGAATCATCTGCATGCAGTCAAATATGTATTGTGAGGTGTTTGATCTGCGAAACATCATCACAGTGGCCCAGTACATGGGATATTGGTATGTACCAAAAGTGTTTAAAAATTCTTCCTCAGGTCTAGCAAGATTGAAAGCTGATCTAAAGCACATGAAATCTTGTGGGCTATCTAGCACCACTTTTAAATCTTTACTATTGATCACAAAGTCAGCGTCTAACACTAGAGTTTGATCCCAGGGCGACAAGTTGTAAGCATCTACTCTATTGCCGTTGTGCCAGGTTACATGTTGTTCCAAGTCGCCAAACCAGCGTGAGTTCTCACCTAATGGGTCAGCATATATCACCTGATCAAACACAGTTTCGTCGCTGGCAGCAGGATTGTTTGTGACCACTGCTACAGGAATTTCTAAAAAATCTTTGACTCTTTCGGCGCAAAAGGCTGCCATGTTGAGATAGCGTGTGTGTTCTGTATCAAATGCAAAGATCAGTGCGCCGGTAGTCATCGTTTGGTACTGAGTTCGTTGTGTTCCGTCAGCCACGCATTCATTTGCTCTTGCCAACGTTGCATGGCCAAGCTGCGCAGTTTTTCAGGCTGAACTTGCACAGGAGTTTCATACAAGTCTAGCAACACTGCGTCACCAGGAGGCACAGTGGCTAGGATGTTTATGAGTTCAGGCCCGGCACGCCACATGCCGCCGTCATGTGCAAATATCATTCGTGCTTCGTATTTTTCTCGGAGTATGCGCTTGGCAGCCACATGATCAAAACGAGCACGGCTGTGCGAAATTAAATCGTCAGTGTTCATGTTGCGATTGTACAGGATTTACAGGGAAAAGTAAAGGAGCTGTCGCCCCTTTTGGTTAAGCTACCGAAGCTGCTACGCTGATAGATCCCCAGGTGTTTGCCAAATATGTGGTACTTGGTGGGTACACAGTGACCAGTGTTGCCGGAGCAGTGCCAAATGTAGCACCAGTTGTAGCTGTTCCACCAGAAATGTTGTCAGATGATCCTGCCCCCGAGCCGCCCGGATCAGTCCAGGTTGTGGTAAATGTTATAGCAGTTCCTGAATTGGTTGCACTAAGAGTAATGTATTGTCCAGTATAAGGACTGGTGTCAGCATATTGTTGATACAAGTTGGTTGGTGAGGCAGTTAAATTGTATGCGCCAGTTCCTGTTGACAATATGTTTGGACTTCCTGTGCCGCCAGATTTGGTAGTTCCATTATATGGAGTACCAGCAATTGTTTTTGCAGAACCAGAACCGCTTAGAAAAATAGCGCCGCATAAGGTTGTGGCCAGGTCATTCCATTCTGTATCAGCGTCGGTTGAATCAGCAGTTTTACTGGTTTGCCATTTGATCAGGCCGCCTGCATTGAAGAAATATCTTTGTGCGGCAGCATTGGCCCAACTTATGGTATGTGTAAAAGTAATGGTCCATGGGCTTGTACCTGAACCAGTGGCGGTGGTTTTGCTTGTGGTGCCACTCCAATTGGCCTGTTGAGAACCAATGCCCACAGCAGTAGATGCTGAATTGGTAATGTTGGTAATATCCGTGGTTAAATTTGTCAAAATAGAAATAGTATTACCGGTTACTGGTGCAGTTCTTGATGTGATACTAACACCAGTCTGAGCGCCGGCAGTAGCTAAATTGTTAACCAAGCTGGCCCAGTTGGTAGCAGTAACCACGCCACTGGTACTCACACTGCTTAATGTGGTTTGCCCCCACCCTAAACTTCCTGAGCCAGTGGCCCAAAATGCATTAGTATTGGTAGCAAATGTATTGTAATCACTTGCTAAAATCAATGAGCCTGCGGAATAAGTCATTCTGCGTTATCCTTGTTATTTAATTGTAACTATGGCTTCCACAGTACCTAACCCGTCTGTCAGTTTATCAACTAATGCGCGACCAATTACATTAAATGCAGTTGCTTCGCCTGTGGCTGCTGATCGAGCAATTCCATTACCGGCAGACACCAATCGATCACCTTTGTGTATCACACCAGTTACTTTTACTGGAACTCGCCCAGTCATTGCAACTTTAGGATGAGTGTCGTCTTCGCCTGCGCCACCATTCATGGTGTATGCTGGTCTGGTACTAATTACACCAAATACATTTTCACTCAGGTCTTTCAGGCTGCGAGTAATTTCTCGTGAACCGCCAAGTTCAACCACGGTGCCTGGCTCTAATAGATCGTCAGCAGCAAATCTTTCTGCAACGTCAGCATACAATGCTGTGGTAGCAACTGCAAACACTTGATTGAAATAACTGCTGCTTGAGCCAATATTTCCAACAGCATTACCAGCACCATTCACAATAGCAGTAGTAGCGGCTGCACTATTAACTGTGATTGGTCCACTTATAGTGGTCATGTTATTTCCGCCCCACATGGTAACTTTGGTGGTGACTGATCCACTAATATTGGCAGCTAGAATTAAATTACCACCACTGGTGTTGTTGTAGACAGAAACATCATTGCCTGACACAGAAATTCTAGCATCACTATCAACACCAACGCTTAGTCCGCTATCATTTAATACACCCAATGTGCCTGATGTGGTATCGTTTGCAACTGCACTCAAGAAATCTGTAGAATCTAAATTATCCAGCAATTGAGCATTGGTCGCAGTGCCCTGGAACAACTGTGTCACACCACTAACTGTGCTTGCCAAAGTGATACCTGGGCGAACTGTAGTGAATCCTGCAATTGGAACAGCTGGAGTAAATGCAGTGTCTTTGCTGACAATAGCAACAACACTGTCTTCAACATACAACTCAATCACAACGTGACTTACTGCGGTATTGTCCGTAATGGTATTAACAATAGCACCAGTTTCGCCTTGGCCCGATGTAAATGCAGGACCTACCAACAACCAAGTTGCTCCAGTGTACACTCTCAGCTGAGCATTGGTTGAGTCGTACCACAAGTCACCAGCCACAGGAGAAGTAGGTGCGCTGCTGCTTGCTGCGGCACCCGAAATTACATTAAATGTAGTTCCATTGTAAACTTGCAATGTACCAGATGTTTGGTCCCACCATAGTTGGCCTTCTAGTGGCGCTGTTGGTGCAGTGGTATTTGATCCATTTTCCAACAAGTGGATAAAGTTTTCATCTAAAAATTCACCGTATCCAGCATAGTTTTTGCCCACCAGGGTCATGCTTGAGTCAGTATTGACCGTACCATCCGCTACTACAGCAAAAATTGTACCGTCAGTTAAATTAATTGTATATGACATATGTTGCTCCGAAGTCTAAAAGTATTTATGATTTGCTAATCTACGCATCTTTAAGCCGCGGTTAAATTAGTCAAAGTCTGAATACGCACAGTGTAATCAATTTGAATTTGTCGATTCAAACTCTTTTGTACAGGGTGAAAAATTACATGGGTAAGCAACCGCAAATCAGTTGCGCTTGTGTTCCATCCTTTGAGCCCAAGCTCATCAAACACATATTCACCATTGAAATTTGTTGAATTATCAAATGCTTGTTGCCCAGCAGGCTCGCCGTAATCCAACAAACAACTTACCAAAATATCAGTGTAAACTTTGCCCGAAGTATGCAACACAGTCATATTGTTGTTGACAGGATCTGTATCAGCTGCGGAATTGTCGTCTACAACTTTGGCATAAGTTTCGTTGTACAAGTCAGCATTTTGACCTGTGGTATTTGGGGGCAAATATGTGATAACACCAGTGGGATCCACGCTGGATCCGCCGTTGCCAAATGCCATTGTATAAATCCACCCTCCACCTTGTGCAGAAGTACGGTGGCTCAGGGTTTCGGCCAGGCTGATACTCATATTTTCATAATGAATAGCATTTTTTTTATCAACAAATATTTCTCCTGATTTAGGATCAAATATTTTTACAAATCCCTCTATCTGTAACATTCCAGGGACGATCATGCGCGAGTCTCCACAAAAGTTTCTTTGGTTTTTGGATCAAAAATCTTTACAAAACCAGTGACCGATATTGAGCCTTGCTCATTTGGACGCTTGGCACGTTCTGGCTGTTCAACAACAGATTTTTTCTCAACGGGCTGGTTATTTTGTATCATACTTTATTTACCTTGTTTAAACCCCTTTAAAAAACTGTGCGGGTATGGTGTTGGTGTATTGCAGTGCAACTCCATTGCTTGCTGAGTATGCACCTGGCTGATACCAACTTGTTCCTCGACGCACAGTAATTAATACTTCTCTGCCAGCTGGTGGCGGATTGTAGAATATAATTTGTTCAGCACTATTATCAAACAACCCATCGCCATATGGCGCAACATCAAACCCGCTGCCAATTTCGTAATCAACCGACAGTTCTTGTAATATACCACCAACATATACCAAAATAGCTCTATCAATGAAATCAGCATTGAATTGATCAAGAACCACACCTTGTGGAGCAGAAAATACCGTAGCAGTACCGTTTGATAGTGTGACTGTGCTGTCATAGTAATCCTGATACTCGTCGATTAACAAGTTTGTGCGACCTAAGTTGTACACCAAAGATCCTGTAGTGTGACTGTCGGCTGCTGTGCCGGCAGTGCCTCTTCGCAAACTGCTTACAGTATTGTTGAAAAAATCAATTTCTCTGTACATGATGCGTTCGCCGTTGATTGTTATTACACCCCAGAGATTTATATCAAAATTAGGTATAGGCAAGGCTGCGGCATTTGCCACGTAAATTATGTCATCAGTTGCACTTAGATCTTGTGTTAGTTCTGTGGTGCTGCTTTCAGTCATTCGATACGTAGCTTGTATTCCACGCATGTCTTGGAAGATACGGAATTCTAACGCAGTGGTAGCTGGTTCCACTTCAAGAATCACAATCACAGCATTTGCTACCGGTGCAGTATCAAATGTAACGCCTGTGCCTGATAATGTGTAATCGGCAGGATCTATTATTGCGTTGTCAACGCACACTTCAACCGCAGTAGATCCCACAGGCACAATGTAAGGTCCAGTGGTAGTACCATTGCCAAGATATGTTGTTATTGGACGAGTGTAAACTCGGAAATCCATTGTGTCAAATTCTGCTCCAGGTATTAACTCTTCAGGAGCATGACTTTCGTAAGGTCCAAGGAATTCGCCGCCGTCGACATTGATGTCTGTATATCTTGTTCCTAAATATATGTCATTGAATGAACTGCTGTATAGAGTATCTAGTATTCCTGGATAGTAAGTTGGAGTACCGTCTGGGCCATAAAAAATATCATCAAACGGATTCTTGTCGTAGCCGCCTACGTCAAAACCAGTATTTTGATTGAACCCTGGTGCAGAGACTTGCACACCTGGGTAAGTTATTCCATCAATCAATAATGGTAAATCAAGTCCAGGCAAGTTGGCTGTGGGCACATACAAGCCCATGGTTCTGTCAACACCTGACAGTGTGCCTGCATCAACCAGGTTCCAATAGTCAGGATTGAACACTCCTGGACTGACTGTTTGAGTTGCTTGCCACACACGATCATCATATCGAACCATGGTACCAGTTGGGTATGTGGCGGTTGAAGTCCATGGAATCACATCACTGTAATATTGATAACGGTCATACTTGATTGTGGTCTTAAAGCTACGAATCAGGGCATTTCCCATCACAGCCGCAGCACGGCCGCCTGTACCATTGCCGCCCACAAACGCTATTGTAGGAGTGGAAATATATCCTGAGCCAGGATTAACTATCACAATATTGGTAATATTTTGTGCGCTGCTTACTTCTGCAACTGCTGTGGCTGCTGTGCCAGCATATGCTAGAATGGTTGTTCCATTGGCTCTTGCTCCACTGGTAAATGTGGGAGCAAATGATGAGCTAACACCTGCTTGTGTGACAGTGTAAAGATTGCTATCGTAAAAAATCTGTTGACCTACCACATAACTGGTAGATGCTTGCCATTCAGTACCTACTATAACCAATGGTGCAACAGAATATCCGCTGCCGTCATCGCTAATGCTAACACCTTCTAGTACTAGTGTGTAGTTGGCAAACCATTGGTTGTATGGTTCCACAGACCACAATGCACTGTTAGGTGCCACGTCACTGTAAGTATTGAGTCTACCTGTGCCGACTGCTGTGGGTGTGTCGTATGGAGTCAATATTGGACTCATAAACTGATTGGGCACTTGAACAGTGTTGTAGAATGCCGGCAAATCAAAGTCTGTCATAGCACCTTGATAGAGATCAAACCCATCATAAATCAAGTTTACTTCTCTGATCACAGTGTGATATGGTTTGACTTCTTTAACATAGTTTACCACAAAGTCTTGATTGTCTCGTTGGTATATTTGGTAAGGCAACAACTGTCTGATTTTATGATCAATATCAACCAAACTGGTTTTGACCAGCCATTCGGGCGCTTCAATTTCGCTTAGTATAAAATTGAATACCAAAATCAATGCATGATTTCTTTCGACCAACAAGTCACCAATCAACAATTCTTCATTGATTGCTTGTATGATCTTTCTTGTTTCTGTCACAGGCTCTTGATCATAGTACTGTGCGTCAAACACTTCAACGTCAAATCCAAATTTGCCCAGTGCATAGTCCCATAATTCAGCATTGAATGCTATTGTGCCATCTTGCAATCCAACTCTGGACCATCCCAAATCTGATCGCAAATAAATTTCATATTTGCCTTGAGAGTTTGCAGTAACTCTCACACTGCTACCAAGAGGTGCATCATACAAACTCAATGTGTCAAGATTGGCAGTATTGGGAACTTCAATCACAACTTTTGTGCTGGAATTGTAACCTGGCAAATACCAGTTGATATAGCTCCAGTACCTGCGAGTGTCATAGGCCTGAACACGAGTTAGCAGCAATGTTTCAAAGGTTTTAGCAGCAGTAACAGAGTAAATGGTCCAGAAACCATGTTGCGAGCTATCGCTAACAACCAAATACAAATATCCGACAGGCACCAGCACAAGATCTTGATAACTGAGTTCTTCAAGATTGGCAACTCGTTTGTCCCATGCTCCAGTTCCGGCCTGTGGTTGTGCTTCGCTGCTGTTTAACAAAGAAAAACTTCGTGTTTCGGATATTGGAAAACGTGCTAGGATTTCATTCACGCGAGTCAAGTAGTTTTTCAACGCTAAGAATCTGTCAACAAACATGCTTTGGCGCGGACGGAATTGTACTCCATATCTTGTGGATGGACTTAGCAACGGGTCTGGCACACGATTGCCAACTGTATCTGCTCCACAGAAACTGTCTTGTAATTTTCTATAGAGATTTTCTGGCAAGAATCCATCGCCACGGCCTTCAGGAATTAAATCATATTGTACGTGAACATTATCATTGTTTAGTTCGCGATCAAACTCAATGCTTAAAATAGTATCTTGCGCACTGATTTTATCCAACGCATTGTAAATTGCTGTTGCACTGGCACTAACAAATGCCACGTATGGTATACCACTGCTGCGAGGATTTTCAATGTATCTAGCAATGCCAGACACACTGAGATTTTTACCAGCTGCTTGGTTGATTGCAGTTATTCCTCTTACCCAGAAATAGTAAGTGGTTGCAAGAATTCCATCTGTCCCAACTGATGTAGTTACACTATAGCTAGATATGCTCTTGGGAATACCGTCGCCGGTATAAGACCCAGGCGGAACAGTACTAGATATCCATTCATATACTTCAACTGTGCTGCCCGGGAATGTTTGCCCCCAACGACGAGCTGCATACACAATGTCATCTTGATTGGGGTTGATAAATCTTACAGAGTTAGTATCCCACCAAATTTCTCCAACTCGTCCTGCAGACCAAATTTTTCCATAGTTGTTTAGTGTGCCAACGTTGTAGGCTGCTGGATCAATTGCTCCAATGTAATTGATATTCTGTTGTGCAACTCCTAAGATTTTACCTTGCAATGGATCAAAGAAATCAAAGAATTGTGTTTTGGCACTGGTCAATTTATCATATGTAAACACTGAGTTGATTAGTGTTACATCTACTACCGGTTGCTGTACATGTATCACATTCCATGCTGGAGTGTTGTTTGCATTAGCAAACGGATTTACTTGTCCGTACCCATTGTGATTTGGGCTGCTGGCCAACAAATAGCCGCCGGTATAATCAACTGCTGTGCCATATCCATCTAATGTTGCTATTGTGCTGTTTCGAACTTGCTGTCCAAACGCAAATTTTCCTGGATTGGATGCAGTTTCGTTGGCACTGGCAAAATAATCATATGTGTATACCGCACCACTCTGTACCAATGGACCATTGAAAGTGGTAGCTTTTCCATCAAAATAGGTAGTACCAGCATCAAATGTATTTGGTCTATACAATGTTGCATTTGGTGCGCCCACACTCAGGGTAGTTGCGGTCAGTGTGTCGATATTCACTGCACTGCCAAAGTTTGCGTAGGCCAGTGGTGCAGGGCTGTCAATAGTTTGTGTGTACACAAATGTTTCAAAAGCCATGCTGCTGAAAATTGTCCCAATTTGTCCTGGCAGTACTGTCAACTTGTTGCCTGACACTGCCGAAGCTGTGTTCTTGACTTGCACAGTCAACAGGCCAAAACTGGCTGTTCCTGACACTCCTGCAAATGCAGTAACATTAGGCACTGTGGATGAATTGATATCCTGGGCTAACACAGCGGCCCAACTGCTAGGCTGCCAGTATGAGGTATTTGTTATGGCTGTGTTAATTGGTACAACTGCTACTGCAACATACAAGTCAGATCCATTTTTAACTATGGTGTTTTTTGTCCAGGAACTCACACTGGTCCAAGTGCTTGGAGTACTCAATGTCACTTCCATGTCATTGATTCTAATAGTATTGCCCGGAGTTAATGTTGCATTCACAGTAGAAGTAGTTGTGCCATACACTCGACTTTGATTTACCTGGCGTTCAACCAACCCTGCTTCTATCAGCACACTACTATCAAGTGGTGCACCAACATACAAACTGCAATTATAACGACACATGTCTACAGATGCGCCATAGTTTGCATTTTTCCAAGGTTGGTTGCTGCCAATAACTTGTATTAAATTAAACGTGTTAACTTCAATTTCTAGTACATCACCAACTGCAATGGTGGTGTTTAATGTTACAATATCGCTAGCGACAGAAAATTCACCGCCAATGTTTCCTTCGGTATTAGTTAAAAATGTGTTGTTTAAAATTACAGAAGTTGGTGCTACTAAATTGCCGCCGGCCACTGGATAAGAAAGCGTGTCGGCATCAGTAACAATAAACTGTTGTACTGTTCTATCAAACACATAAACTGAGCCAGCATCGTCTGCGGTATTGTAGTCACCTGGTGCTCCTATTAGTACTTGACGACCATCTGTGGTGCAACTTACACTTTGTCCAAATTTTGCACCATTGGGCAGTCGAGCTGTAATTGTGCGGCTGCCAACTGTTTGTGTTTGACTTACATAGTAGGTACCTGTGCCGCCAGTGCCTGTACCAAACGACACAATTTCTGTAGTAGCGCCAACGCCAACACCTGACAACTTCATGCCCACTTTCAATGCAGGTGCACCTACAGGTACATTTGTGACTGTCATTGTGATACCAGCAATACTGGCAGTGAAGCCAACTGCAAATTCTAATGTGTCAACAAATGTATAGTAACTGCTAGTATCCACAGATATTTGTGCTCCAGGCGCTGGTGCTGTGTTAAAAATTAAATCGCGACCTTGAATTGTACTACCATCATCAAACTCATAATCAATATTAGGACGTTTCACAACACCATCAACTGTGACTTGGAAACTGTAGATGTTTACAGCACTGTACAAGTATTCATTTAGAGAAAACACTCTGGTGCTGCCATTGCCAGTAAACGCCATTATGGGTCTACGAACTAATTTTAACACTAAATTGCTTGGTGGTGTTGATGTAAGTACCACAAGGCCGCCACCTAGTGTGTAATCAACTCCATACGTTAACACATCGTTATCTAATATTACTGTTAGTTGTTGCGGTAAATCAATCTCAATTGCATTGTTATAGTTGAAAGATGATTGAGTTCCATTTGTGTTGTATGATATAGTTTGTGTTGCTACTTCTACTAGACCATATGCAAATACTTTGTTAACGCCCGGTGCACCAATGTACATCCAGTTCTCATCCGGACTTATCACTACGCTACGACCAAACTCAGCTGGTTGCGCCAGATCATTTATAACTGGTGCAGTTAACAAGCTGCCAGTTACAATACTGCCGCCCGAATCAGGTGCAACATATAAAACTGCGGCATAGCCTGCATTGGCAGTGGCCGCCAGTCCTGTACTGGTTGGTGCACCTACTGCAATCCATGTACGATTGCCTATGCTGACTGACGAGCCAAACCCCTTGATTCCAGTGGCATTTATTTCAATGATAGTACTGTCTTGAGCAAACGGTACTATATCTGTTCTTGCATATAGGTACACACCGCCCGAAGTATTGTAATTTGGGCTGCCTACTAAGGCAAACAAATTGTTTGTGGCCTGTGCAACACTGGCACCAAAGTTGCTGTTGTTAGCTGTGGTCTTGGCAACCAGCGGAGCACTCGGTGTAAACACTTCTTGTTTTTCCAATACTTCCCATAGTCCTTCGCCATTGTTATCAACCCACACACGACTGCCGGGTATGAAATAATTTGAATACGGTAATGTGTTTATATCACTGGCTTGCGCCACACGCTGACTCTGCAATTTGAACACTATGCCATCGCCAGTGGCCACAATTTGATCTTTTGCTAAGAATGTAAAAGCAATGGTAATTTGATTGATCGATGGCACACCAAGCACACGATACACACCATCTACTTCTGATGAGAAGAATCTAATTATGATTGTGTCATCAACCAAAAGCCCATGTGGATTGACAAAAGTAACAACAGATGTGCCATTAAGGTTTGCATTCACTTGAACAGCAGCACCGTTCACATGTTCTGTTCTGTAAATACCCCAATCATAGTTGTTGATCTTGGCTATCCAGATGTTGGTGCCTACGATGATTTCATCAATATTTGCATCTAATGCTGTGGGAGTTCGAAGATCAAACACAGTAATGTCCACATCATTTATACTCACATAGCCAGCACTGGGCAACGACACATCAGTCGGAGTGGTAAATGTTGTGGTCAGTATGTCTGGACTAGGCAGTTTGTAACTTTCATTCCACAACTTGCTCAGGAACACAGTTTGATTAGCTATACTTGTTTCACCAGGCACAATTACTTGTATAGTACTGGGGTTAGATGTTAACAGTGCTTCATTCAACTGCATTTCGTAATAACTGCGATTTGCATTTGCACCATACACAGCTCGTTGCACAGCCCAATTTTCGTAGATATTGTATTCAGCTGTGCCACGACCAAGGTCAGCTAATGTGAAAATTTCAGCAGCTCTAATAGTGCCCTTGGTTCCCAAGAACTGTTTGTACAAGTTTATTTGACTGACACTGTCTAAGTTCAATGCAACCATGTATTCTCTAGGCTTGTATCCAATCAATCCAAAAGAAAACAAGTCCTGATTGAGTTCAAGATTTGCATTGTAAATGTCGTAACTGTTGGCCAACTGATCACTCTTGTTTGGCAAGTTGGGCAGCAGGCCCTGTTGTATTCTAGTGTAGTCGCTGATCACCCAGTCATTGAAATCAAATTCTACTTTGGGCTGTACTATAACCACTGCACTATAATAGTAATTTTTGTAAGAAACAATTTCGCCGCGAGCGTATCGACGATTTGGCAGCCATTCTTTTATGTTGTCTTGGTTGAGAATAAATCCAGGTGCATTCAGTTGCCCATTCCAATCCACACTGGTAGTACCAACCAGTCGAATACGACTTTGTCTTGCACCAGTTACAGGTTCATACAACAAGTCAGCAAATATACTTCTGTTGTCTAGTACAACCATATTTTCATATGATGTAAACTTGATATTGAAAAAGTTTATTGTCTCATTGGACAACGAACGCAGAGTGAATGTATTGTCCAGTCGTTCAACCACAAGATCACGAGTATTAAATGGAGTTCTATCAGCATTCAACACCATGTTTTCTACAGTTTGCAATGCAATGCTGTCAACAATGGCATCTGGTTTTTCTACAATTATTTTGGTTGCACCAGGATTCAAATTGATAATGCTGTTGACTGCCCATCCTTGCCCGCTCCAGTACAAGAATTCAGAAACCATCTGGTTCCAGTCTAACACATATCCATTTTCTAACTGATTGAACACAAGGCCTTGTTTTTGTAACAATGCACCATAGCTCAACAAGAAGTCAGCAACCAAGGTACGATTGGTAAACACATAACCATAAGGTATTTGTACCACGGTATCGCTGTAGTTTACAGGCACCTTAACACTAAATCCGCCTGCACTCACAGTTGCAAGATTGCCGTTTATCAAACTGGCCAGTATATTGAAATACGGTTGAGTGGCGCTGTAGCCATATACTGCCCAGCCGTTTGTGGTAGACTGCACAATCACACTGCTGTAGGTCAGTTGTTCAAACGGTACATTTTTGTAGAACAGCAGATTATAACTGTCATCGGGCAGTAACAGACTTGAATTCAAACTGTTTGGACTGGATTTTTCAGTATAAATTTCTAGTAAATTTTTACCAGTGAACGATGCCATTCTATAGCACAGTCGAACGTCTAAGTTCTTGAGATCAGCAGTGAGTACATCGGTCGAATTAATGCCTGACAGTCTGTTGTAGTCCACAATCCAATCAATGTAACTGGCCTTGCTAACTCCGTTGCCGTAAATTTCAAGTCCGTTGGCGTCCAGGCGATATCGTCCATTATAGAGATATTGGTCCAATGATACATCAAACTTGTAAAGATCTCTATCTGCAAACAAGCTGAAGAATTCAGCCGGGCGAGTTAGTGCCAACATACGCATGATAGCAAAAGGATAAGCACTGCTGGTACGCCAGGCATTTTCAACAGGACCATCGTCGCCTACTGCCCATGACTTCTTAAAGTCCACACTATTGTAATTGCCAACCATCACTTCAATTGGCGGTAATAAATTACCTTCAGAGTCTGCCGGAATTACATTTGTCAATCCTGGACGTTTGTACTTTTCTACCACATACGGAACAAGTGGATCACGCACCAGTCCCAGTTCCAAGTCGTCCCACAAGTTCAAGTTACCCGACGTGTATGGTGCTGGACCATATTCATTTTCCCACCATAATGGTTTTTTATCAATGCCCAACATTTCCCAAGGTGTAGTGTTAGGAGTAATGGTATCATAGAAATAATCATAGATGCCGCGCCATGCACCAACTGCCAATGGTTGTGTATTATTGAGTTTGTTGGCTGCTGAACTATAATTCCATGTGAATGCATTATCAGCAATGTAATTTTGTGTTTTATAATCTAACTTGTTCCAGCCAACCCAGGTCAAAAAGTCTTTACTTAAGATGTCTGTTATTTCACTTAGACTGTAGTCTGTGGTTCTGAATTCTCCTGGAATAACCTCTGTGCTAACCAATGGTACAGGGTTACCATCTAATTTTAAGTTGTTGTAAATGCGTGTTTCAAATTCCAACAACAACTGATCTCTAAAGTCATTGAACGCTACTGTAATAGATCCGTCGTGCCCACGAATTACCAATGTTGGAGTCACATACGTGTTGTCTAGATATATTGCAGGTTCAAATGCTGGGTACAATCCCAGTTTGGTAGGAGTGTTTGGAACAAATGTTCCGTAGGTGGCTGTGTACTCTTGTATGGTCACAGTGTCGCCAACTGACAATGGCAACAGAATAGTCAATCGTGGACCGTCAGTTGCAACAACATATTCTTTGTCACGTGTCAACAACACATCATTGATATACACCAACAAGCCTAGGTAGTTAGCAGATGTGTAATTATAAATCTGTGTGGTATCAAATACTTGTGTGGTAATTGGGGTCACTGTTGTGGTCAACACAGTGTACACATTGCTGGCTGGTAACATGTCTGACCAGTAGAATGAATTGTCACTAGTTCTGCCAGATATAATGTCAGTGATTACTGCTGTTAAAATTTCTGGCACAGTCAAGTTGACGTAGTCGTTAGTGACTGCGGTATTCAACAATTTTGCCTTGTACTTTTCGTATTCTCTTGAATTGTATTCAATGCTGGCAAAAATATTGTATTCTGGATTTCTCAAGAAATATCCAGCCAATGTCATTGGAGCACTTTGTTGTAAGATGTTCAGGCCAAATGGTATGATGTTGCCTAGATCTCGTGAGTTGTTGGCACCATTAACTTTGCCTGAGAAGCCTATTAAGTTTTCAGCAATAGTTTCGTAGTGAGTTCTAACAGTGCCCAATGTAAAGTTGCTGGAATTCTGATTCAATGGGTTGTTTTCAAGATTGTTAGGCACTTGATAAAATGCCACATCACTAATCTGATCACTCAACGCCAGCACTTCAATGACTTGACCTGGCACAATCACAGTGGTGCTTGGGAATGTGATCACTGTGGTATTGGCAGTGGTTGTGTAGGAATAAGATGCAGGATCCTGAAATGCGCTGTCTACATAAACTTTGATTGACGGAACTGTATTTTCAGCTTGTACAGCAACATCCAATTGCAATGGTGTGTTCACTGCATATACAAAACTAAATTGTTGATAGATATTGCTCTTGGTTGCAGCAGTTTGCCATCCAATTTTTTTGCTGTAAATAGTACGGTCAACATATTCTCTCACAAATCCCTGGCTGATCAACTGTTCATTACTGTTTTGATTTCTAACAAAGATAAAAGTATCAGTGTAGAAATTGTTGTCAAACACAATGTCGCCCACGTTGTTTAGACTTAGGTATTTTAACGGAAAACTCAACACAGTATCTTCAACACCTGTGCCAATTGCATAACTAAACAACTTGGTGCCAACAAATGTGCTACTTGGATATACTACTGAATTATTTAGACTGACTCCATCTGCATCAAATACATCAAACAGTGGCGGTTGATTTGTGGCTGTTTTTTCTTGGGCTTCGATCCACTCAGTTCCATCATAATAAAAACTTATGCCCTGAAGAGTAAGGCCAGACAGACAAACTAAATTTTGATTTACCAATACTTCAGAATCACTAGTAGGCGTTAAATTAATAATTGGCACTACCAAACTGCTGCCGTCAGAATCAGGTTCAATGAATTCTACTTGATAAATTCTATTTCGAACTTGTTCATCAACGTCGGCTGCAAAAATAACTCTACTGCCAGTGATAAGATTATACCCATCAGTGCTGTAGCCAATGCTGCCATTGATATTGCTAAATGCATCAGTTTCTTCAAAATCAATGATGTTAACTGGTTGCTTGCTTTGCGTTCCCATGTTGAATAACTTCAGGCCACCACGGAATTCCAAGATAGGCCGTTTAGCTCTGAATGCATTGTCCAGTACCGGCGAACTATTGTTATATGATGAACTGGCGGTGATTACATCAATGTGAAACCATCGATTACTACGTGTCCATGCATTTAAATCTGGAGAATCCAATGATATGGTCATGTAATCCGGCACCAATGGCTGATTCAAACTGGCATCATAATTACCAACGTCAAATGGCGTTGTGTCAAATGGCACACTGGCAGATTGAGTGTAAGTTTCTGGTGTGATATAATTGCTGACTGGCAGCAGTTGTATTGCTGTGCCTACCCCGGCCACATAGTACTGTTGATTTTGATAGCTGCTGGGCGTTACTGATCCAATAAATCTCACTTTGAGATTGTTGGTAAACACCACTCCGTTGGGACTGGTATAAGTTTTCTTGCCCAGTATGTCAGTATCAATATCTAACACATCAGAATCAACTTCGTCAATCAGTCTGATACGACCAAAAATTTCCGGGTTGGTTCCGTCCTGATACCATACAAAATCATTTGCTGCTGTTAGCAACGGAATTTGTTGCAAAAATCCTGATTCTAATTTGTACCATTGTGTGCTGGCATATTGATTTCCATACAAGATATTGAACTTGTCTAGTATGGCAATATCTTGAACAACATTGAGCTGTAAGTATGTGCCGGCGCCATAGTTGACATAACTAATACGCCAGATGTTATAATATTGATTGGTTGGTACATCAGTAGTATACGAAAATGGAATACTATCGTAACTGCCCACTTGACCATCTTGCGTTGCATTATTGGTCAATGGATCAAATAATGACTGATTGATCCATCCGCCATCAGTTGGATCAAGAATTTCATTAGTGAAAACCAAGGTGCGTCCATCCAATGATGTTATGCCGTCGATGCCGCCGTGTTGTTCTAAGAATACATCTAGACGGATTCCATTGATTTGATCAAATTTTAAATCTGTAATCAAGTCAACTGATCCAAGATAATTTAAATCGTAGTAAAACTGCTGTGCATTTTTTAGTGGCACATTGAATGTTACAGAACCTGAACTGGTGCCATTGTCAGTCACGCCCAGTACATCTCTACTGCTGATGTTTGGCGAGTACGGCAACTTGCCTGACACTCCTGGTTCAGCTTGAATCCAGAAACTGTTAGGTGATTGATTTACATTGAACGTGTAGTTGCCACCTCGAACCAAAGTAAGCAACGGATCTTCTCCGCGCACACCACTGAAGCTGTAGCTGTTGGTGTTTCGAGTAACATCAAAAATGTCAGTTAACGGATAAGCCGAAGAGTATACATCTACTGAATCTGGGCCGCCTGGCAACCAGTAGTACTGACTGTAATTTATGAACTTATCAAAGTTAACAAATGGATCCCAAGAATAGTACTCACTAGTATACAACCTATCACTGTCATTGGTGATAGCACCTTGCACAGCTAATGCATCGGTTATGCCTGGATAGGTAATTGCATCTTGTATTTCTGTAGTATCTGGCTTGAGACTGATCACTCCGGGTTCAAGCTGATAGTTTGTTCTGACAGCGTCAGGTTCCAACACATAGTAATCGTTTGGATTTACACCTGGACCAACTCGGCGTCCCACAAAACCTTGTGTCTTTTTAAATGTTGGCTCTTGGACCAACTGATCCAATGTGGCATTCAAAAATTGCTTGTTGGCTGTGGTTTGAAATATTTCTGGTAAAAAATCAACTGTGCGTGTGTTGGCCATTAAATCACTCCACTACCTGGTGCAGTACGAATATTGGTACTGGTCAATGCTGTGATCACTTCCACACTGCTGACCCCAGCAGCATTAACGAAGATTTCACTAGGAGTGCTGCGGATTTCGTACAAGTCACCAAAGCTCTTTAACGGATCTAACGGAACCAATACCACTGAGCTCACAATACCGCCCATATTTGCATGAATATATGCTGCCAATTCAGAGAAATAAAATGTATCACCAAAGTCCCATTTGTCTATGGTAAAATAGTTGTTCAAATTTGCCACCACAAGATTTTTAATTTCACTTTCACTGGCTGTGGAGTTAGCGGCACGAATAACTTTGATAGTGGCTCGCAGTTCGGGTGCAGCCTTGGGACCAAACAATGGTTTGAATATCACGCTGTTGACCACAATGTTATCACTGATCATTTTGTAATCGTTAAGTCCTTGGTATGCAGTACTCAGTTCGTTGATGGTAGGCAATGGTGGATAAGGCACTGTGTCTGTGGTGTCTCGTACCCAATTTTGATATGCAGTATAATAACTTTGTGTGACCACATAAAGATCAATAATATTGGTTGTACCTGGATCAATTCTACTGGTCAGTGGAGCATTGTGACGATACTGATAGTATATGCTCTGGCGGCCAACTCTGGCCACCCACTCAACTGTTACATCAGTCAGTGTTCTCACACCAGTTGTGGTTACTGACAACAGGTAGAACGCACCTGTGGTTCCGGCTGCTGGACCTACATAGTTTATTTGACCATAGGCATAGAATACTTGTCCGGGCAAGAATTCTGACTTGTAGGCTTCAATGTCATCTAAGGTAGCAAAATTTGCATTCACACGCTCAGGTTCTACCAATAGATAACGTTGTAAATTATCAAAGTCCACAGTTTTCTCAAAGAACACATACTTGGTAGTTGAATTTACATCAGGTGCCACAATCTCATTAAAGAAATCTGGATCATCTGCAACTCCGTCGGAGTCTGAGTCCTGATAACTTACTATCACCTGAAAGTCATCCACAAAACCGTCGCTGGCCACTGGCTGCCCAATAATGCTCAATGTGATGTCACCAGGCAGCGGTACATTGCTATCTGGTCGAGAATTAGTTTTTAAAACTTTCACATAGTCACTGATCACAGTGCCGGTGCGACTGTCGTATATGCGTTGATTTGTTTCAAAGAAGAATCTAGTTTGTAATACGCTACCAAACGAGTATACCAGTGCTCTGCTGGTCACTGTGTACTTGGTTCCGTCTGTGATAAATTTAATCAGCCAAGATTCATCAGCATTGGTGTTTGAAGTATCTTGTGCATTGGCCAAACTAAAGTCATTGGTATCAGTGTTTAAGTTGGTTGATGTGATCAAATACCATGTGGCAGTTTCGTTATCATATCCCAAACCAAAGTTACGATATAAAATAATTTGCTCTGCAATGCTATTTTCCAAGCTAGGTGTCAAATCAGTTACTAGAATAGGAATAACTTCTGTGGGAATTGCGCCAGTAGGAATAAAGTTGTTTAACACCACTGGTCCTGAGCCATTGCTGAAATTGCCAAGACCTTGATTGGTACCATCAAGATAAATGGCACTAGGACTTGCCCATACTGTTAGTTTTTCGTCAGCGCGAGTAGGTTCTCCCAACTGCAATCGATTGTTGGAATCAAAATAATAGCCAGCTGGCGCTGCAAATTTTATCAACGAACTCACTTGAATGTACTTGGCATTGCTACTGCTGTAACTGCCTATTGGAACAGGTACATCAGCAAAATTTTGAAAGTATCCCGACGTTTCATTGGCCAATGTAGTGCTTTGATGCCATGTTAGATTGAGTGGCGTAAGACTTGGGCGCGGAAAATTAGCATAGTAAAATTGTATAAAACTGTTTTTCACTAATAATGGTTCTACACTATTGGCCAATATGCTGGCAATGTCATTGCGATTTATCCAGGTAAAGAAGAATGTGGGCAGTTGATTTTCTTCCCATAACGCACCATCACTGCCAAAACTGTTTGTAGACGAATACTTGCCGGTGTTATCCACTAGATCAAGATAACGACTGGTTCCAATAGATGCACGGTTCAATGCTTTGGATTTGATAATTGAATTGTACAAGGTAAAGGGAAAATTATTGTAATCTTCTCCGTTGACCATGCGATTCTGTGTGTAGTAACGAGCTGGCGCACGTTGTTTAATTTCGTCCAGTGTTTCTCTAGGTTGTGCATTGCTTACTGGTGTGGTGATACCACAGGTGAATGTCACAGTTTCCAGTTGTCCTGTACGGCTGATGTAGCTGATAGGAATCACTACATTTTGCATTTCTTCTGGATTGATAATGTATGACAATCCGTTGCTGGCTCGTACATAGCATCTGAACAACCCCACCGGGATTGTGCTAAACACGCCGTCGCCGAATGTCAGTGTGATCTGATCATTGGATCTACTGGTTACTGAAAACAATTTTCTTTGATCAGGAGCCAGTTGTTCTGTTGCAGCAGCAAAAACACTTTCTACAAACTTCCACTGGTACTGTATGTTTCCCACAGTATCCAATTGAAACAACCAACGATCTTGATTGTTAACGCCTTCAATATTGATTGGTACCACGCGATTGGCCACACGCTCACCTAGATTGAAGTCTTGATTTTGCAACACACCTTGTTTGAAGTAAAAGAAGTATCCTGTGTCAGCTGCGGAAAATCCCAGTTGATCGTTTCGAAACAACAAATTGAAAATACCATTAGCAATAGGACTAGGTTCGTATACATAATCTTCTCCCACACTAGTTGAGCTTACAGCTTCAAATGGCATGTTTACTCCGTCTACCACAGAAGTGTATGGTATTACTGGCAGGAAGCCTGGCACCAGGTTGACACCGTATTCTGCGGTGTCAACCCCCAAGATTGTTTGACGGTTGCCAGGTTTCCCCACACGCTGAGTGTTTACCAAACATGCATTAATGATTGCTGTGAACTGTTCTTGCCAGTTAAAGTTGGTAGGATCATTCCAATTTATAGTAACATTGCTTAGATTAATACCGTTGAAATCATAAACATTTTCTGTGGTTTGAATGCTGAATACTTTGAGGTAGCCCTGCGCTGCTTGGTTGCGCTTGGGGGTGTAGCTCACAAGATTTGCCAATTTTACCACAGAGTCTCTGCGCTCTGCGGTGTCTAGATAGTTTTCTCGTGTGTTTAGATCATTGCGGAAGGACAGCGCCTGTCCCATAAACGCCATTACATCTAGTAATGCAATGAATTCTGAGCTTTCAATGTAGTCATTGTAGCTTTCTGGGTAGTATTGACGTATGTAATCTACAAAACTTTTTCGCAGAGTCTCAAAGTCGTAGCTTTGAAAGTCAGCTTCGCGATAAGTTTGATAGATGCGCTTCCAATCTTCAACGCCAAATATTACTGTTTGTCTTGTAGTGCGTGCCATGATAATCCGTTTGATTTATTTATGGAAAAAATAAACGGCTTAGTTATACGTAACTGGCTCGTCGTTGTTCTTGATCAAAAAAGATACTTAGTCGTTCAACATCAGTGCTGGGCACAATCTGAAGTTCCAGTTCAATCAATATACCATTTTCCTGAGGATACATATTTGCGCTGTAGATTGAGATCCTAGGGTCGCCGCCTGCTACACGTTGAACTTCGGCTAAAATTGCTCGTTCAGTGGTGGTGTCTTGAGATTCAAACACATAATCATAGATTACTGTGCCGTAGCCCGGACGTCCGGGCAATTGTCCTTGCCGAATACCAAATGCATTCAGCAGATCACGTTTGACCAATTCAAAGTCAGTTAGTGTGAATTTTTTATATCTGTCAATGGTGCTGAATCCAATAAATGTGCTCATGCTTTATTTAGTGCTCTGAAAGTGCAAATCCAAGGTTAGGCAGATTGCGTAGATATTTTATAGTTTCAGCAATAAAATCAAGAATGCGATTACTTCTTTTTTTGATGTGAGTGTATTCAGTAAGATATGTTTCTCGAAGATCGTAAGGAGATGCAGACTCCAACTCATAATAAGGATTAAGTGTGGATGAATAGGCTTCTGCATAAAGTGTATTCAATTCTTTTAATTTTTCTTTGATTTGGTCAGACGGGTCATCGGCCTGTACCTGACTGCTGATAGTTTTGCTCAAGCTCTCAAGTTTATCAAGTTCAGCTTTGCTGGCAGCAATGGCGGCTTTTAATTTTTGTTCAGCAGTGGCTTCTTTTGCCGGCTCTGGCAGCAACGGTAATCCTCTGTTGGCTCGTTCTTCGTTCACGCGATTTAACACCAATTCATCTGTGCCATTGTATGTCAAATCTTCATCTTTTGTGTTAGAATAAAAACTGCCTGGGTTGATCTTTGGTATCTTAGAATCGCCAATGATACTGGCAACACCAGCATTAAGCGTGGCACGATCTACTGTTTTGGCAAAACCTTTGGCTTTTTGTATACCAGCTTGTAGAGGATTGCCACCGCCGGCTAACTCAGCATTTGCTTCGGCAAACGACTGAGAGAAGTCTGCTTGTTTTGCAGTTTCATTTAGCTGATTGACTAGGTCCCCGGGTGCCTGCCCCTTGGCCCAGTCCATGGTAGGACCAGTTCCAAATTTAGTGGCGTTTTGCAACAACGGTCCTAGTTTTTCAGCACTCTCAGTACCGTCTATAGCACCCAGTTGTTTGAGCTGACTTAAATTTGAATCCATCAGGCCTTGTTGTACTTTGCCTTGCAAATTGGCATCACCTAACACTTTGGCAAGGCTAGTGGCGCCGGCTACACCAGTCCACACTGCAGGGCTTTGCAAAATGCTGGTTAGTTGTGAAGGGGTTTGCGCAACTTGTTCAGCAACACCTGGCTTGATCAGTCCCGACAGTTGCAATTGATTGGCGTCTAACCCAAACTTGCCCAGACCTTTTTCATTGGTTATCACGTCTGATGCTTGACCAACTGCGGCGCCGGCTTGACTTACTAGACCTTGCACTTGTGTGGGATTCAATGTGCCAATGTTCACTTGACTTACTGACTGTCCCACAAAATCAGCTGCCCCAATAGGGTTGTTGATTGGCACACCTTTAAGGGCTGGAAATGATCCTGCAATAGATTGCAAGTTGGGATTCAACTGAGATACTGCTGTACCCAGCCCAGCAGCTGCCTGAGTGGCAGCACTAAGAGAGTCTCCAACTTTGAGTCCGGCCAAGCTGCCAGTGTTAAGTTGTTTTTCAAAAATAGCTTTGGCTTGATCGTATGTTCCTTCAGGAGGACCTTTGACCTCTATTTCTTGACCGTCAGGTGTGGTAAATTTAAAGATGCTCATGACTTTGCCTGTAGCTCCCATCCACTTGGCACTGGTTCAGCAGTTGGCGGTGGCGGTGGCGGTCCTTCACTAAACGCCACTTTTACATCTACCCCTTCGTTGTGATAGCTGTAAGGCTCATGTGTGGGTGCTCGTGTAACAATGCTTTCTAATGCATCTGCGTCTGTCTGCCAACCAGTGCTGTAATCAAATGTAACGTCATCCATGATGCGTTTTGGAAATAACTTGGGCACATTCACAGTGCCTGCTGATCCTCCGTTTAGATCAATTCTGCCAGCTGTTAATGCCAGCCCGCTGCCTGCGCCCCAGCCGCCTGATGCGCTTTTTAGCGTAAGGCTGCCGTCAGCACGTATGCCCAATTCACCGGAACTGTACATGGTAATTGATTTTTCTGCGGCAAAATTCATAGAAGCAACTGCGCCAATATTGGTGTCAACATTGCTTTTCATGTTTATGTTGCGTCCGGCAAACATGTTGATGTCTCTGTCAGCATGCAAATTAATGTCGCCCTGTGTGCGAACATTTACTGAGTTTGTTGAGTAGATATCTACTGTGCCTTCGCTACCCAGCTCTAACCAAGTTTGTCCATTGGCATGTGCAATGTATATGAAGTTGTTGGAGTCATTCATCATGATCTGATGACCCTTGGCAGTTCTCAAACGGAACAGTGCATCATCGCCGTCAAGATTACCATCATCCATCACAAAAGTATGGCCGCCTTGTCGACCAATTACTTTAACATCCTGAGGGTTTACTGTGCCTTCACTTAACTGTTGTCTAATGGTAGCAGGATTTAATCCGCCTGAATAGATTGGCTTGCCAGGTGTAGAAATTCCATAAACTGTACTTGGACTTTCTCTTTGTGCTGTGGACCCAATGGGACCACGTTGGATATCTTTGTCCAGACCTTGCTGAAAAAGTATTGCTGCCTGCACACTATGAACTGGTTTGGGCTGATCAAAGAATCTTGCATTTTCGTCAATTTGCTTGTTGTCTGAATTGATTTCAGTCACAGGCAGTTGTGGTGCTCCGGCAAAGTAGGCTTCTTGTGCTTTGTTTTGTGTGCGATAGTCAGCCACAGCACCTATGGCCGGAATCATGTGATTGAGACCAATTTCGGGTACACACCCCACATAATAACCTTGACTGGGATCACCGTTTACAAAGAAACATAGTACACTGGTATTGAGGTCTGGCGGAGTAAACCACATGCCATAGCTTTGTTGATTGCCAGGATAAGTTCCAACTCCGTCAATGGTACTCTCTTTAGGAGTAAGTCCATAAAATGGCGGCAGGTAGTTTACATATCTCCATGTCATGGGATCTTCTGGATTGGTTGAAAATTGTTTGATAAAAACTTGCAACTGTCCACTGCGTTTGCTGTCAATGTTATTTTTGACCACACCAATGAACGGCCCAAATTCAGTTGGTGTGCCGCCGCGGTCATTTCTAAAGTTTGGTGATCTACCTGATTTGCGTTCTATGTTTTCTGCCATTGTGTTTCCTTAGCCTGGATTACTGTCTTTGACAATGTTTGGTCCGGTGGTGCGTATGCCAGGCAATGCTGAATCGCTGTAATTGTTAGTGCCAGCTGCAAATGCTTGTTTTGCTAATTCCAATGCCTCACGCGGATTTTTACCACTGCGGCGTGCTTGTATGTACACCGGACTAGATTGTAGTTGTGCTGGTGTTGGATCATTTGTTTGTGTCACCGGTCTCAATTGTTGTTGTATGCCACCAGCCAATGGACTTACGTTTGGCTGTTGCATGTTCACATGATCTTGTTTGGTTACTACTGTGGAGTTTGCCAAAGTTCCAGCAGCAGATGTTGCCGCTCTAGTTTGTGGCGCAGTGTTTGCTGTGGTTGATTTGACTGTTCGTCCTCTGTCTGCTGGTTTTTTATAGTCAGTCTGCAGCCATGATCCTTCTAGATCTTGACTGAATCTGCCACTTTTAAAAGTACTAGTCACTTTGGTAAGAACATAACTCACTGCATCTTGTGTTACTCCAGCAGCACCCTTAGATCGATCAGCAAATGCATTGTTTTTTCCAGGATCTAAAAGACCAGTTTGCATGTCGTAATCTGTTGGACGATTAAATGCAATTTCAAAATATGCACCACTTGCAGTTATGTTGACTGTGCCATCAGGTAAAAATGGTGCTGTTGAAAACGTTGATTCAGTTATATTGTTCAAAATTGGATTTTGAATCCAAGCAGGATCACCTATCACTGATAATTTAACGCTGGCTAGATCAGCTGTGTACAAATAGTCAGCTGCATTAGCGCCTGGCTCAAATACTTTTTGATTTTCTGCACCTTGACTGCTTTGATTGCTGTTTTGAAATACATGTTTTTTCCATTGTTCTCGACTGTTGGTTTTTTGTTTGATGCCGGTGCCGGCGCCTGTAATTGCTTGTGCCCATAACTTGTTGAAATTTTGTTCATATCCTAGTACTTGTGTGTTTTGCCCAGTGAACCAATAGTTATAAACTTTATGAACACCTCTAAATTCACCTGGTTCAAAATATTCACTTTGCACGGGAATTTGATAAGGTGTAACTATAAACGTCATTCTATAAGCAAAGTCATTGCGAGATTTGTCGTAGTCCAATTGTTCTGCGTTGACTACAATGTTAAACCAAGAAAACTGTTGTGCTGCTTTTCCGTTTTTATCCCATGTTTGAGTTTTTTCATTCCAAAATACCGCAGACTGGGCTGTTATATAATTGCTGTTTCTAATAACTTGGTCAATAAATTGCACAATCTGTTGGCCAGCCACAGCGGCTTGTAATCTAACAGTGGTTGCAACACTTTGTTTTTCAGGTAGCGTTTGATCGGCGGCTGTGGTGCCCGGTGTGTCGCCTGATTGCGCTTTGTCTATTGGTCCCGGTGGCACCACACTAGCTGATGCAATTATAGGGTCAACAAATTTTATTTCGTAAATGTCAGCTACATATCCTTTGTCTTTATACTGCTCTGCTAATTTTTGTTGATATAAATTAAGAGCTGCAATTAGACCTGTACCTGATGTAGTAACTGATGGCTTTGGTGCTGCACTGGCCTTTAGTGGCGCACCAGTAGTAGAATTAATGCCACCACTAGCATTTGTCGTCAGTCGCGGATCATTGAGCATGGTTCCGCGACCACCAACTTGAGTAGCACCAGCCGCACGGGCAGCATTGGTTATTCGGGGATTACCGACTGCTGCACCACCTCCAGTATTTGCAAATGTCGCCATTATAGTCCTCCACCACCAAAGGCCATGCCTTGGTCATTGACAAGATTTTCGTCTGTGCCGGCAGCCGCTGCGGCTGCTGCTTTGTCGACTGGTGGTGTTGCTTTGACTGGCACATCATTGCGAACTTTATCGCCAGCTGCATTAGATGCTGTTTGTTGCTGCACTTGCCCAACCAATATGTCACTTACAGTGGCTCCGCTGAAATTAAACTGACTTGGAATACTGCCACGATTGCTGCTCAAAGCAGTGGCGGTGCTAGGACTGGATCCAGTTACTTTATATTCAATTTGACGATTGCCAACACTTAATTTAATGTCTGTCAATAGGAAGAAAACAAACTTTTCAACTGCTGCTTTTCTATCAGTTGAGCCAGTTTTCTGTGCAATAGGATATACCATGTTTCCATTTTCGTCATAGCCATAAAATCTAATCACCATGCAAAATGTTGCAGCAGCATAGTTGGCTGTGGTGTCTGATCCAATTTTGCCTGTGGTCTTAAAGAGATCATTGCAGGCTGCAAAAAGGTTTGGGATCAATGTTAATCCATTGGGTTCTGTTACTGTGAAAGAGATACTATTAGTTTGAGCAGCGCCTTTGGATTGTGGATTACTGGATAATACTTGCTCTAGTACCAAGTTATCAATGTAGTAGTCTAGATTAAAATACGGACTGCGACCTGCAGAAGTAGAGGTGCCGTCGGATGCAACTGAGCCTTGGCTGATAGATGCTCCGCCTGATTGTGCCAGCAAATAATATCCGTTGAGATCTTTCTTGTCGCTTTTTAATGTTGCGTTGTAGGCATCTGGATTCATGAGATACCAACTTAACGAATAGGTATAACTGGCATATTGATCCAGTATGTTGTCTTGAGCAACAATACCGTTACCAGCACCACCGTACAATTCATCCACACGATTTCTCACAGGATTAGAACCTCGAGGTGCAGTTGCTATGCGTTGATCATCATTGGGTGCTGCAACCCCTGGGCCTCCAATGGGTGCTGAATTGGGACCAGGATCGTATAATTCTCCTGTTTCAGGATTGCGTTTTAAATTGCTGTACGATCCATCCTCAGCTTGTACAGCAATTCCTTGTGTATTGTTGCGCTCAGTTATGGCCTGCGTTTCTACCGTGGGTCGAACAGGTGCATTAGTGCCAGCATCGTTGCTTGTGGCCAAAGTAGGTAGTCGCACAGCATTGGTACCTGATCCTTGCCCAGCTGGGGTGATCCTACCTTCAGGAGTTAGAACTTGTTGTGCATTAGGGGGAAGAACAGAATTGGCATTGTCGTCTCTTGCTGTAGCTCCAGTAGATACAATATCACCTGCACTGGCTGCGGGGAGAACTCCATTTGTGGCCATGGTTTAAAACCCTAACACTCGTCGAAGTGTAGTTATTTTAGGCAAATATATTTGTACTCCCACACGAAAATCCAAGGGAGGAGCTGTAAGAGTATTGGGATTGCGTTGATAAAACACCCACCATAGCGTTGAATTGTCGTACAAGTCAAATGCCAACAAATCAGGTCTGTACTGATAAGTTTGATTGATTATCATCACACGGTCGTCGTTTTCTTTTGGTATGGATCTGTTTTCCATGACATCCAAGAAAAACTGACTGTACCCTGTGGCAAAGTAAGGACTGGTTGCGTCGTATGTGGCCATTACCAAAATCCTCCTTTGAGTAAGTCACCATTGGCATATCCTTTGAGGCTGAACTGTCTGCTGACCTGTTGTCTGCTTTGGATGGGATATAAAGTAAGGCTGATATCCATTTTTGTTGGTACGTATGTGGGCTGATTAAGTCCCAGTGTTGGCGGCGCTGGACGTGAGTCTATGGCGCCTTTGTTTATTTTTTGGCTGCTGAATAAATTTTGAAGACGTTGCACTGCGCCCGATACAGGATTGGTGGGCAAGTCTTGTTTGTTTCGTCGAGTCAGTAAATTTGCTCCATTTATGTTTACACTGCGAGCACGAATATAATCTACGTCATTGGGCAAGTTCAATTGGAAATTATTTACCACACACGGATGTGCCGAGAACTGATACTCTCCAAGGCCAGTAAGGTATACCAATGGAGGTGGTGCTCCACGTTCTGCATCTTGGCCATAAAACATTTTTGTTATGGATTTAAAGAAATGTATCACTGCCAACAGGTAATCTGCTTCTGAAGAATCTTGTGCAGTAAATGTGGCAGTTAAATTTACTGCATCAGTATAACTGCTTTTATAAAAATATCCACGATAGTTGCTGTGTGTGAGATTGTAAGTGTCATACTCAGCTTTGTAGTTGGTATCAATTTTAGGCATGTATGGAAACACAACACCGTCAGTGGCTGCGAGGGGCTGCAAAATTCCCGGTGGTGATGCATTGTACAAATATGTTGCACCAGGTGCTAGACTGAGTCTCACACGCCAGTCGCCATTGTTGGCCATTTTCTTTTGTGCAGCCAGCACTGCTTGTTTTTGTGCCAGTCCAGTTCCCACAGCAGCTTGGCTGGCAGCATTGGCTTCGGCTGTGTCTGCATCTCCTGCCACAGCCTGTGTGCCAAACTCATTTGGATCCAGTGCCGATACTAGTGCTCCGTCAACTGGTGTAGCTGACTCTGCGGCTATGCGCAGGTCAGCAGCTTCTCGTTCTCTTGCGGCGGCTTCAGCAGCCGCATCACCCGAGTTGGCTAGGTCCACATCGGCAGCTTGGTCCAGTCTGGCATTAAAGGCAGCATCTGCTTGTGCAGCCTGTTCAGCATCACTTACATAACCAGTATCTAACGGAGATACAGGATTGGCAGATTCAGCAGCTACTTGCAGGTCAGCAGTTTCTTGTGCCAGTAGTGCGGCATCTTCGTCAGTTAGCGGAACATCGCCGGCTCTATCCAGTCTGGCATTAAGAGCTTCATCTGCTTGGAACTGTTGTAGTTGCTGTTGCTCTAAGAGTAAGCCTTCAGTATATGGATCAACTGGGGTTGATGATCCAGCGGCTACTTGTAAGTCAGCAGCCTCTTGCGCTTGAAGAAGTGCTTGTTGCTGTTCCAATAATCCATCAGTTTGTATATCAACTGGGGTTGATGATCCAGCAGCTATTTGTAAGTCAGCAGCCTCTTGTGCTAGTAATGCAGTGCTAGTTGTTAGTGGAGTGGCTGATTCGGCAGCTATGCGTAAGTCAGCAACATCTCGTGCAGTTTGTGCATCAGCTGATGGAGTGGCTGATTCGGCAGCTATGCGCAAATCGGCTGCTTCTAGTTGTTGTTGAATTTCTTCATTGGTCAACGGAACAGTAGATGCTGTAACAGTGGGAGGAACAAATGGATCAACGTTTTGTGAGGGAGTAGTAGTTGGATCTACTGCTGCCGAAGATTTAGGAACATTTGTGCTGACCGGCAAAATATCAGACGCATTGTTAAAAAATTTTCCAATACCACTTCCGATACTGGTAATTAAATTTGGATTTTTAGTGATTGCTGTTAGTGCCGCAGCGCCAAGAATTAGTCCATTGGGGTTGTTTAACAAATCACCGTTGCCCTGTGGTGACGTAGGCACCACAAAAGGAGTTTGTTTGGCATTGGAGTCTATTGCAGGAGATACACTGTTTCCAGTTTTTCCCTGAGATGCCTGTAGATTATTTTGTGTTGTGTTGAGATTAAGTTGAGTAGACTTAACTGTGAAACTTGTTCTGTTTATAGCATTGCTGGCGTTGATAATCTCAGTTGGTGTTGCGGTGTTACTGTTTTTTAATTTGGTATAATTTGCTTGTGCGGCCGCAAGAGATTCAACTGCCGCTGCATGCGTTTTTTCTGCATCTGTTAATGCGTTTTGTAATTGATTACCAGTGGCCATTATGTTTTCCTATATCTTATTTACCGCTGTCAAAAACGGCACAGTTTAACAAGAGGTTGACAATTGTTGTAAATATGCTACAATCCTACTAAGGAGACTTTGTCAGATCATGACTTTACTAACCAAACCGGCACCTCGTGTCAATTATCTAAACAACCGTGATATTTTAAAAGAAATACACTTCAGCAAAAATTCATACTGTGTGTTTGTTGACCCCACTATAGATCATCAATACGATATTATTTTGCCCACACTCAGCAAAATTAATCAAAAAACCATAGCCGAAGCTCGCAGGAATCGTGCAGATCGTCTCAAACGAGAAACTGGTGTGCTGGTAGATCAAAAGAAAATTCCCAACACTGACCTAGTGTTTAGAATCACCTGCTGGGACCATATCCCAATGGCACCCAAGAAGGTACCCAAATTACAAGTTAAAAAAACACAGTTTGACGAACTGCTAGAACTGGAAATAGTAGACGACGATCCATTGGTTGATCTCATCGAAGAGCCAGTACTAAATCAAACTCATATGCGAGTGAACTTCCCACCGTTTTATCATTACAGAATAGACGATCAAAAAGTACCGTTTCTTGTGGGCAAGAGCCACTGGAAAGGCGACTTAGTCACTGGAGAGTTTTCCAAAGACCACGGTACCATGACCAAGAAGCTGGCTATGATGTTTATCAAGCTGTGTGAACGATATGCTACTCGTACAAACTGGCGTGGCTACACCTACAACGAAGAAATGCGTGGACAAGCTCTACTTCAACTTAGTCAAATTGGTCTACAGTTTGACGAATCTAAATCGCAAAACCCCTTTGCTTACTATACCGCTGCGATCACTAATAGTTTTACACGAATTCTCAATCTTGAAAAGAAAAATCAAAACATCCGAGATGACATTCTTGAAATGAACGGATTGAATCCTTCGTGGACTAGACAGAATTCTGGCAAGCTGGGTATGGCTGCCATGAGCGGGCCAGTCACTATTACCCACCAGGAATAACCCAC